>MDTE01134798.1_pt1 | contig 95146 bp, 78 predicted proteins | sample 811231 | NCBI WGS metagenome assembly MDTE01 (sample SAMN05326651, study PRJNA326480) | marine metagenome | isolation source: seawater | place: Indian Ocean: Red Sea | collected 2010 | reverse complement strand
GCTCTTCGTGCGCGTGGTGACCTTCTTCTTGTTCGTGTTGCTCTTCGTGCGGGTGGTGACCTTCTTCTTGTTCGTGTTGCTCTTCGTGCGCGTGGTGACCTTCTTCTTGTTCGTGTTGATCTTCTTGTTCGTGTTGCTCTTCGGTTCTCTCTGTATGGTTCTCAAAAGTCAGGGAACGTTCCACGGGAAGATTTGCGATGGAACTTTCTAGAGGGAACTCCAGATTTCCTCCCACCCAAATAATTAGATCTGCCTCTTGTAACAGAAGAGCCTGTGATGGCTTAAGGGAGAAATGGTGCGGAGATACGTCAGCATTTAGCAAAAGGGCTGGCTTGCCTATACCTTCCATTACTCCGGCGGCTAGGCCATGCAACGGAAATATGCTTGCTAAGACTTTGGGCCCCCTCGAATGGTACCCTTCTGCGAGTGCAACCTGGGTAAATAAGAGGAGAGAAATAGCAATCACAGGCGCGTTAATTTTGCGAACCATTCCAATCATTAGAAAAGCCATCCAATTTCTTAAGTTTATGTTATGATATAATGTATCGTTTAAAAGTCAAATGACCATTGCGAACAAATGAATTCTGGGAATGGTAAGGATTGGAGCAATTGCAGAGTTAATGGCGCTCAACCATAAATGCATCTGAGCTTTAAACAAATTCTCTAAATATATTTAGAACAACAAATTAATCTATCAATATCCCGCTTAAAAGTGGTTTTGTCTTCTAAATAAGGGTTAATTCTGACCATACTACCCGGCGTCGTGTGCTGTGAATCGTAAGCCTATGGTTTCGAATTTTGCTGTGGTGCCGGGTTCAATAGCATCCAGTTGTTTAGCTACATCAGGAGAGAATTCGATGTCGTCAAGGTCGTGTACGCCACCGCTTATAACCACCTGGAGAATACCCTCTTCATTACCGATGCTGCGAAAGGCACGATTTACGCGCGGCGGCACGGAGATGGTGTCGAACGCCCCAAGAACAACTCTTTCACTGCCATCGTCATTCCAAGTAAATTCAAACTTCCCCTGTAGTACCGTGAAGGTCTCGTAGGTTTTTTGATGCGTATGCAAAGAGGGCCCCTGGCCTGGCGGGCATACTGCGTGGGTCATTGTTATCCCTGCCGCTCCTTTGATCGGCGCGCTGGCATTAATCGGCGTTTCCGTGCCGTCATCGTGTCCAATTACTGAGAGCAGTTGGCGGGAATAGATTAGGTCCTGCGCAGCCAGGGGAATATTGTTCTTTTGCTGTATTGGTAGGGCTTCCAACTCCGCATAGCGAGAAATGCGATCTTCCATCTCTTCGCGACTGACTCGGATAGTTTTCATAGATACAGCCCCTATTCTGCCGCGATGTCACTTTTCGGCACTTCGTTGCCAAATGTCGCCAACATGCCTGTAAAGCCTTTACGCTCGGGAAATTTATAGGTTTTAATTTTGCTCGTCTTCCGACCCATATCAATGATGCTCTCGGCCATCTTAGTAGCGCAAACCACTCCATCGAGTACTGGTATGCCAAGTTCCACCTCGAGACCGTCGGCAAATTCTGCAAAGCCGGCGCAGCCAAGACAGATTGCTTCCGCTTCATCTTCGTCGCGCGCGCTATAACATTCTTGGCGCAATTTCTCCATCGAACCTTCGAAATCTGTCTCGACGTCTAGAACATAGACCGGTGTGGTACGCACAGACACTTTATGAGCAAGCCCATAGCCCGCCACCATATGCTCGACCGGCACTCGGAAACGCGGGATAATGGTAACGATTGAGATTTTGGCCGCAAGCTGGCAGGCAAAATAGAGCGAAGCCTCGGCGATACCGATCACTGGCTTGTCGGTCAGTTCACGCGCGGCATGGAGGCCCGGGTCACCATAACAGGCGATGATATAAGCATCAAAGCCCTGCTGATCACCCTTGCGGATCTCATTGAGAACGCCGGGCACGCAGAGATATTCATCATAGAAGGATTCTATTGAGGCCGGAGCATATTCCGGTGTTACTGCAACAATTTCTGTGCCCGCTTGGGCTGATGAGCGAGCAGCAACGGCGTCTGCATCGGTCATTTCCTGCGAGGAGTTCGGGTTGATGATCATTATCTTCATATCGAATACCTCTACCTTAGGGTTTCAAAGCCAGTGATATTTCTACGCTAACACTCCTCTAGAGACCGCACCAGCGGCGGGTTAAGGTCTCGTAAATCTCAACCGCCTGGTCGATATGATCAACTGGACAATATTCATCAGTTTGGTGCGCCATCTTCATTTCGCCCGGTCCGATTATAATCGTGGGAGGGTGGCCGCAGGCGGGTTTTATGGCGGCGGCATCGGTGAAATAAGGCGCACCCCGCGGTTCTATCGGCTCGTCGAGCAGCGCCTCCATAACTTGGTAAACATCTTGAATCCATGGATCTTCGTGCGGTGTATGGACACCACCAACATTGACTAAGCTTTCAACTTTATTCTCTTCACCAAGATAGCCCTTGATACCATCAAGCAGTTTCTCGCGATTCTGCTCAGGCAGAGTGCGGATATCAATAGTAAATTCTGAATGGTCAGGCACTGAATTTAGATTCAGGCCGCCGTTAAACATGCCTACATTGAGGGTCGATTTACCAAGCAGCTCATGTGGCGCAACATTGAAATCGAAATCCTCCAGCTTGCTGACTGAGCGCGCAGCCTTATAGATAGCATTATCACCTTGTTCCGGCATAGAGCCATGTGAAGTTTTGCCTTTTGTTTCCACGCGAAGCCATAGTGCACCCTTATGGCCAATCATGGGGTAGTTGGAGGTTGGTTCGCATATCACCACACATCCTGCTTCGCCGAGTGCATCCACCTCTGCGAGATGGAACGAGCCTTCACAACCAGTCTCTTCTCCAGCGCAGATCGCCATTACCATATCGGCCTTACCCTTGCGGTCCTCGTTGGCAAGTTTGAGCGCGGTGTGGACAAAAGCAGCAATGCCGGCCTTCATATCTGTGCTGCCGCGGCCATAGAGCTTGCCATCCTTGATCTCTGCACCGAATGGGTCGACTGTCCAGTCTTTGGTCCCAAGTGGGACCACGTCTATGTGCCCGCCAAAGCAAATCGCTGGCTTATCGCCCTCCCCCTTAAGCCTGGCCACCAGACTAGTGCGGTCCTTGGCGAATTCGTAATAATTCACCTCGATGCCGGCGCCGCTCAGCAAATTGCCAAGATAGGTCGCACATTCTATCTCACGGCCCGGTGGGTTGCGTGTGTCCATGCGTACGATGTCCCGCGTAATTTCAAGCGCCGAGGGGATGACTGCCATAAACGAAGTTCCTCTGAAATTCAGATTTTTGTTCGCAGATCTGCAAACTTGACCAGGTAATTTAGATGTTCTCTAAAGCGGGAGCAATTGTTGGAGGAGTACCATGGCGAAGATCGTAAGATTCCATGAAACCGGAGGACCCGAGGTGCTGCGTCTCGACGAGGTTCCGGATAGCGGGCCAGGCCCTGGTGAGGTTCGCATTAAGGTCGAGGCGATCGGTCTCAATCGAGCGGAGGTCATGTTGCGCCAAGGAATTTATCATGAACAGCCGGAGTTTCCGTCTCGCATCGGTTATGAGGCGGCAGGAATTGTTGAGGCAATTGGTTCGGGTGTGAATGATCTGGAAATTGGTATGCGTGTCGCGACCGTTCCTTCCTTCTCTATGTCCCAGACCCGTCAGGGAGTCTACGGCGAGAGCGCCACAGTGCCGGCAGAAATTGTCCTTTCCTATCCCACGATGCTGTCTCCTGTTGAGGGTGCCGCGCTCTGGATGCAATATCTCACTGCCTACGGTGCGCTTAAGGATTATGGTGGCCTTGGCCCTGCGGATACGGTGTTAATCACGGCGGCAAGTAGCAGCGTTGGCATCGCCGCCATTCAAACTGCTAAGACCTGTGGGGCGCATGTTATCGTCTCCACTCGGAGTTCGAAAAAAAAGGCAGCACTTCTTGATTATGGCGCAGATCATGTGGTTGCGAGCGATGAGGAAAACCTTCCAAGCCGGGTTATGGAATTAACCAATGGAAAGGGCGTGCGGATAATCTTCGATCCAATCGCTGGACCGATACTTTTCGACCTTGCCGCTGCCGCTGCGCCTTACGGAACGATCTATGAATATGGCGCTCTTCATCCGAATGAAACGGTTTATCCGTTGATGACCATGTTGGCTAAATCCCTTACCGTCACCGGTTATCAGGTTCTCGATTATGTACGCGAGCCGGCGCGCTTGGAGCGTGCGCGTAGAAGTATTATCACTGGTCTCGAAACAGGTAGCCTAAAACCAGTAATCGACCGCACCTTCCCTCTAAAGGAAATTGTCACGGCCCACCGCTACATGGAGTCGAACAACCAGTGTGGCAAGATCGTGGTGACCGTTTGACCTGCGCGCTTGAGCGTTGACCCCACCACGGAGCACCTGAAATAATTCTTTTCCTATTAGGGAGGGGTACCGCAATGGCTGGTTTCAAAACCGATGTTGTCACGCGTGAAATTATTCGCGGCAAAATGCTTGCCGTAGCGGACGAGATGGGCGTCGTGGTTAAGCGCAGCAGCATGAGCCCAGTAATTTATGAGGTACTCGATTTTGCCTGTGGTTTTTGCGATCCAGAGGGACAACTCGTTTCTCAAACCAACGGTATTACTGTCTTTACTGGAACCTTCTCGATCCAGATCAAAATCATACTCGAAAAGTTTCGGAACCAGATTGAACAGGGCGATATTTATATGCTCAACAATCCCTATGAAGGCGGCACCCATTATAACGATGTTGGCGTTATTAAGCCAATTTTCGTGGACGGCGAACTGTTTGCTTTCGCCATCACCATTTCCCATTGGACAGATATTGGCGGAAAGGCACCTGGCTCTCTGCCCGCGGATTCGACGGAGATTTTTCAAGAAGGTATTTGCTTCCCTGGCATACATATTTACAAGGCTGGTGAGCGCCAGGAGGGAATGTTTGAGATGATTGCGCATAATGTTCGCATACCCAAAATGGCTCTCGGCGATTTGAATGCTGCCTTGGCCTCGGTGCGAATCGCTGAAAACCGTTGCCTAGAACTTTGCGAAAAATATGGTGAACAGGCAGTGCGTGAGACCTTTCGACATATTCTCGAGACCAGTGAGAGCGTTAGCCGGGCAGCGGTGGCCGCGCTTCCGGATGGCGTTTACCACGCCGAGGATTGGGTCGATGGCGACGGCATAACCGAAGACCGCTTTCCGGCCAAAGTAGAAGTGTGTATAGAAGGCGATGAGGTTACCTTTGATTTTACAGGCTCCAGCCCGCAGGTTCAGGGGCCTATAAATTGCTCTCGCTCGGCGCTTATTTCCGCAGTTAAAACAGTATTCAAGGCGATAGTAGACCCCCAATCACCGTCCAACGAAGGATGGTTCAGGCCGCTCAAAGTGATCGCGCCTGACGGAACCATTTTTACGGCAACCAAGCCTGCTCCTGTCGGGTGGTACTACGAGGGCACAGCACACGCCTCTGAACTCGCGTGGAAAGCGCTAGCTCCCGTTGCGCCTAAGCGAGTCAGCATGGGTAGCGCCAATAGCCTATGCGTCACCGTGTTGGGTGGTATCGACCATGACCGCGGCGAACCCTGGGTAATGATTGAACCGGGCATGGTCGGCTGGGGTGCTACAGACGAACGCGACGGCAATTGCGTTACCAGTGCGATAACTAATGGCGACACTTTCAACTACTCGATTGAGCTCTTAGAAGCGAAATTCCCAGTTCGGGTAAATCAGTATGCTCTCAACATTCCGGGCGGCGTTGGCGCTGGGCGCTATCGCGGCGGCTATGGCTCGATCCGAGAATATGAAATTCTTGCCGGTGGTACCGTACTCTCCGCGAGCTATGGCCGTTCTATCGAACAACCTTGGTCGCGAGAAGGTGGTGAAAAGGGCTCCTGCAATTTTTTTGAGCTTCATGTCGGTAATAACGAGCGACGCGCGGCGCGGGCACCGACGACGATCATGGAGCCCGGCGACTTGATCCGCATGTTTACTGGCGGCGGTGGAGGTTATGGTAATCCTTACGAACGCCCGGCCGAGGAGGTGTTGGAGGAGGTACGGGCTGAATATATCACTGCTGAGAGGGCACGCGCAGATTATGGGGTCGTAGTGGCAGCGGACGGTAAGAGTGTGGATGCAAAATTAACGGCACAATTGCGTGCCCACGCTGGAGACTGAGCCATGGGTCGGGTGGCGTCTGATATCGGTGGAACTTTCACTGACTTGGTACATTTTGATGAAGCAAGCGGTACGCTGAGGACGGCAAAGTCCCTAACTACTCCAGCCAATCTGACACAGGGAGTGGTTGACACCATTATGCTGTCGGGTCTCGCTTCGGATGAGGTCGAATTTTTCGTCCACGGCGGCACAACCGTGATCAACGCGATCACCGAACGTAAAGGCGCCCGTACCGCTCTGATTACCACTTCCGGTTTCCGCGATGTGTTGGAGATTCAGCGAGGTAACAGGCCAGATCTTTACAATCTACGTTTTGAGAAGGAATCTCCACTTGTGCCGCGCCTTCTGCGATTTGAGGTGCGTGAGCGGGTGAACCCGCAGGGCAAAGTTTTGGTACCGTTAGAAATTGCCGACCTTGGACCTATTGTCGCGCGTTGCCGAGAAGAAGGCGTTGAGGCAGTCGCCATCCAGTTTCTGCATAGTTATGTAGCGCCCGAGCATGAAGCGCAGACTGCCGCTTACTTGCGTGAGAATCTGACGGGAGTCTCAGTTACAGCAAGCCATGAGATCACTCGTGAATGGCGCGAGTATGAGCGTGCTAATACGGCAGTACTAAATGCATATGTACAACCTATCGTTCAAACCTATTTCGGACGTCTCGAACAAGCACTGGATGGGGCGGGAATCCACTGCCCCTACGCAGCTATGCAATCGAACGGTGGCACGACTAGCTTTGCTTGGGCAAAAGAGCATCCAATTACGTTGATGGAATCCGGACCGGCGGCTGGTTGCAACGGAGCCGCAATCGTTGGGGAGTTATGCGACGAGGATCGCGTGATTTATCTCGATATCGGTGGCACAACGGCGAAATGCACTACCATCGAAGACAACAAGCCCAAGGTGACGACGGAATACCGTCTGGAATACAGCCGTACTCAATTTGGCTATCCACTCCGCGTACCAGTTGTCGATATTGTCGAAATCGGCGCCGGAGGTGGCTCTATCGCATGGTTTGACAAGGCGGGATTGCTAAAAGTAGGACCAATCTCGGCCGGTGCTGATCCTGGTCCAGCCTGCTATGGGCGCGGTAGTAGAGAGCCCACCGTGACCGACGCCAAGTTGATCACCGGGGTGATTAATCCTAATTATTTTGCCGGCGGCCAGTTGGACCTGGATGAGAGTCTGGCACGCAAAGCTATGCAGATGGTAGCTGACGGCCTCGGTGTTAGCGTGGAGGAGGCGGCAGTCTCGGTGATCCGAACTGTAGAAGCCAACATGATCAACGCACTGAAGCTCGTATCCATTCAGCGAGGGCATGATCCGCGAGATTTTGTCCTTGTGGTTGGTGGTGGTGGCGGGGCGATGCACGGCGCGCCGCTCGGCCGCGACCTAGGCGTAAAGGAGGTCGTCGTTCCACTCTATCCCGGTCTTTTTTCCGCATGGGGTATGTTGGCAACGGAGCCTCGGCGTGATTTTATGCAGACCGCCCTCCAACGCTCGGACGATATAGGCTCGGACGATATTCACGGCCTATTCTCCGGACTGAAAAGCGCAGCGCAGGAATATTTCCAGAACGATGCCAACATACCGGATACTGAAATCACTTTCGATTGCCGCATCGATTTACGTTACCTTGGTCAAGAACATAGCGTCACAGTACCGGTGGCAAGCGAGTGTGAGGCTGTAGAAAATATTTTGTCCGCATTTCATGACGCGCATGAAAAGACATATACTTTTAGGTTGGATGATACACCAGTGGAATTCGTGACCTTCCGCTTGAGTGCCGCGGCCAATGTAGCGCGGCCCAAAATTAAAAGATTACCAGTTGATGGACGCTCGATGACGGAAGCCGAGAAATCTTCCAGGATGGTTGATTTTGCTGACGATGGTCGCCATAAAGCGCAAGTTTACGAGCGCGCTAAACTACCTCCCGGGGCTGAGTTGAGGGGGCCAGTAATCGTCGAGGAGGCAACCTCAACTACGTTGGTTCATCCCGGTCAAATATTGCACGTCGATGATTTCGGCTTTTTGCACATCTTGAACTCTTAAATGTGCTTGGGCGCATTCTGGTAATATTTTTGCTCGAAGGGCAGAAGCACGGCGCGATGATTTTTCAAAATTTTTGCTATTTAAATTAATTTTTTATTTAATTTAATTATTGAAACAATTTTTATATCCCTAAGAAATAAAACAATAAATTTATATTTATTTTTCTTTCGAGATCGATTTGTGAGTTAGTTCTTCTCACCATCGACTGAAGATAACGTTGTATGGATAGGGAATTCTCCCTCGGTGACGGAGAAAGTTTTTAGTCTCCGGGTGGCAGTACGCGCTTACCACCGGTTTCGTCGATTGCAACGTAGACGAAGGTGCCTTCCGTGACTTTTACCTGATGCGCTGAGGCATGCCGCCTGGCCCATGTTTCAATTTTCACCGAGATTGAGGTCGTGCCCGTGCTCTCGATTTTCGCGTAACAAGTCACCAAGTCGCCGATGGCGATTGGCTGATGGAAGCGCATGGCGTTGATTGCGACCGTGGCAATGCGCCCACCGGCGCGTTCTACCGCAGGCACTGCCCCGGCAAGATCCATCTGTGAAATTACCCAACCACCAAACACGTCGCCGTTTGCGTTAGCATCCTTCGGCATGGCGAACATGCGGAGTGCAGGCTCGCTGTCAGGTGGCTGTTTGCATTGCGGCATGCCAATTCTCCTTCTCGGGTTGGCGGACGGAAGGTTTATATCTCTCCCGTTTTTGGGAGAAAATTGACTAGGCGGTTACCCGTAGCGGTTAAAAATAAGTCTCAGGAATCCCACAACCAAAAATCTTGTCCTTCCTTGATAAAGAAACGAGACATGACCATCTTGTGAACCTCAGATGCGCCATCAACCAGTTTGGCTTGTCGGGCATAGCGGTACATCCATTCAAGAAGTGTGTCTTGAGAATATCCGCGTGCGCCATTGAGCTGGATACAAGTATCGACTACCCGATTGAGTGTCTCTTCCACATGCACCTTGGCCATCGAAACTTCCTTGCGTGCGCGATCGCCCTGATCGAGTTTCCAAGCGGCGTACATCGTGAGGAGTCTACCGGTATGAATTTTCATTGCGGCTTCGCCCAGCATCCATTGTACGCCTTCGTGTTCGGCCAGAGTCTCTCCGAAGGATTCGCGTTTTTTTACGTAATCAGCTGCAATTGACATAGCGCGCTTCGATAGACCAAGCCAACGCATGCAATGGGTTAGACGTGCTGGGCCGAGGCGAATTTGCGTTGCGCGCAGCCCGTCGCCAATATTCATAAGCACGTTTTCTTTGGGAACTTCGAGGCCATCAAATTTGAGTTCGCAATGGCCACCATGCTCCTCAGGCCCCATGATTGGCACTTTACGCACCAATTCCCAGCCCGGTTGATCTTTGTGAAATAGGAAGGCGCTGAGGCCGTTTCTCGGATCGTCGGAGGTTCGTGCAATGAGGATAAAATGGGTTGAGGCACCGGCGCCAGTGATGAACCATTTGTGGCCATGGACCACCCATTTGTCACCCTTCTTATTAGCCTTAGTGCGCATCATGCCGGCTGGATCGGACCCGCTGCCCGGATGGGGTTCAGTCATGACGAAAGCCGAGCGGATTTTACCGTCAATAATTGGTTGTAGCCATTTCTCCTTTTGTGCCTCGGTACCCACCATCCAGAGAAGTCGCATGTTGCCGTCATCCGGTGCAGCGCAGTTTAGTGCTGCTGGACCGAAAATAGAATAATTCGCTTCTTCATAAATCACCGCCTGCTCAGCCATTTTTAGCCCCATGCCGCCGAGCTCCTTGGGCATTTGAGGAGCCCAAAGCCCCGCCGCTTTGGCCTTTCCGCGAAGAATCTCTAGCTGGTCGATAGGAATGTTCTCGTGCTCGTCGAAGGAAGAACGCGGCTCTTCTAGAGGGATGCAATGTTCGCGGACGAATTTGGCGGTGCGTTGACGCAGTTCTTCAAGTTCCGGTGATAGAGTATAATCCATGATGAATGAACCTTGATCTAGGGAGTGGCATTCGCCCGCTCACGCAGGACGAATTTTTGAATTTTACCAGTAGCGGTTTTGGGCAATGATCCGAATATCACTGCGCTCGGCACCTTGAAATGTGCTAGATGTTCGCGGCAGAATTCAATGACCGTTGCGCTGTCAACCTCATCAGTGCCCGGCTTGAGATCGACAAAAGCGATGGGTGTCTCGCCCCATTTTTCATCGTTCTTGGCGACGACGGCGGCCTCTAGGATGCTGGGATGTTGGTAGAGTACATTCTCCACCTCAATACTGGAAATATTCTCGCCTCCAGAAATTATTACATCCTTGGAACGATCCTTGAGTTCAATATAGCCGTCTTCGTGCATCACGCCGAGATCGCCAGTATGGAACCAGCCATCGGCAAAGACTTTTTGCGTCTCCTTTGGGTTAGCGAGATAGCCCTTCATCAGTGTATTGCCGCGTAAGTAAACCTCGCCCAGGGTTTTGCCATCTGCTGGCAATGGTTCTCCCGTTTCCTGATTTGCAATTATGGCATCAGCAACAGCCAGAGTTGGAACGCCCTGACGCGATATCTTGCTGGCCCGCTCTTCCAAGGTGAGATCAGCCCAATCGTCTTGCCACTCGGCAATCAGGGAAGGGCCATAGCACTCTGTCAGACCGTAGAGGTGAGTCACGCGGAAGCCCATCTCCTCCATCGCCGTGATAATTGAGCTCGGAGGCGGCGCGCCACCGACGCAAACGTCGACCATCTGTGGGAAGCTCCGCTGATCTGCCGTTGGTGTATTGGCAATCATGTTGAGGACTATAGGTGCTCCCGCCAGATGAGTGACCCCCTCCTCCGCGATCAGGCGGAATATGTGGTTTGTTTCTACGCGGCGCAGACACACATGTGTACCGGCCACTGCTGTGACAGCCCAGGTATATGTCCAGCCGTTGCAATGGAACATTGGCAGGGTCCAAAGATAGACGCTGCGTGCGGTAAGCGCTCCAGCAAACACGTTGGATAAAGAGTTCAGATAGGCACCTCGGTGATGGTAAACTACGCCTTTGGGATTGCCCGTGGTGCCGGAGGTATAGTTAAGAGTGATCGCCTGCCACTCATTCTCGGGCCTGTGCCAGATATAGTTCGGTTCGCCGCCAGCGATGAACTGCTCATAGGTTTCGTCAAGGAGGTCGATATCGCTGACCTCAGCCTCAGGATCGTCAACCACAACTAGATAAGGATTTCTCCCAGACATAGCTATGGCATCTTTAACTAGCGGAATTAACTCCCTGTCGACGATCACCAGTTTGCTCTCAGCATGATCAAGCAAGTTGCCGATTGTCTGTGCGTCAAGACGGATGTTGAGTGCATTCAGCACTGCGCCGGCCATGGGCACGCCAAAATGGGCCTCCAGGGTTTCCGGTATATTGGGTGCTAGCAGTGAAACAGTATCTCCTATGTCAATTCCACGAGCTACAAGTGCCGAGGCCAGTCGCCGGCATCTGCTGTAGGTCTCTATGTAGGTTTGCCTACGGTTGCCATGAACGATCGCGACATGCTTGGGGTGAACGCGGGCCGCACGGGTCAAAAAATCGAGGGGCGTCAGAGCCGTGTGATTGGCCGCATTACGCTCTAGGTCAATGTCGTAGCGGCTCTTCCGGGCCACGGGTTGCATCCTTCTGATTAAAGTTGTGCTTCGGCAACTGGAGGTGACTTATTATCCTGCGTGGCCATGGCTCACAAGCCACTAGATACGAAGTGGCAACGGTAAGTATGAAAACAGTGTTCGACTATTCCTCAAACCGTGTTTTTCCCTCCAAGATTTATATTTGAAATAGCACGATGACGCACTCACCTCATGAATTGATCTCTAGAGCCAATTTGAATTATTCAGCAACGTTATCGTTGAATATGCCCTGTTAGGAAACCGAAGGATGTAATTTAGTGTGCCACGTGGAAAACGTTTTCTATAAGCTTGGTTTGACCACTAACCTTGTTTGTCACTACGCCCCGGCACCGCAAACCATGTTCGCCGGTCCATTTCCTTGGACGTCCTCGCGTGCGGGTTCCTAACAGAGTATACTGAGACACATGAAAATTATGATTGTATCGGACACTATTTGTCCGTGGTGCTATGTTGGCAAGCGCCGGTTCGAGCGGGCTCTAGCAGCACGCCAAGAAATTTTGACGGAAATTGAATGGCGACCGTTCGAACTCAATCCCCAAATTCCAGAAGAAGGCCTCGATCGCAAGGTCTACATGCGAGCAAAATTCGGTGGAGATGAGCGTGCCGACGAGGTTTATGCCGGTATTCGTACTGCAGGACTGGAAGAGAATATCAAATTCGCGTTTGACAAAATCTTACGGGTACCAAATACCGTCGCCTCACATCGCCTAATTGCTTGGTCGTTTCCACGGGGTTGCCAGGAGCAGATGGTTGAAGAGTTATTCCAGGCATATTTCTTGAAAGGAAAAGATATCGGCGAAATCGACGTGCTTGTGGAAGCTGCCGGGTCCATCGGTTTTAAGAAAAGCGAGGTTCGTGCCTACCTTGTCGGTGGAGAAGGTACCGAAGAAATCAAATCAGAGGCCAAGGACGCAAAGCGTCTCGGCATTTCTGGCGTTCCCTGCTTCGTATTCAATGGAAAATATGCGATTTCCGGCGCCCAAGAAATAGAAGTGTTTTCACGAGTCTTCGACCTAGCCTTGCAAAGCGATGAAGATATGGACGCAAAACCGTAGCAATACTATTTCACTGTTTCGAGGCGACGAGGGTCATTTTCGAAATTTTTTCCCGGACCTTCTCCCTCAAATATCGAAAACATTTTGCGCAAGAACCCAGGCGTTAACACGGAAAGTGGATTGACGGAAATTTTCGGTTCTACCGTCGTGCCTGTAACAGAATAGGTTGCAGCGAAAACGCCCTCTCCCTGTCCACCGACCAGGAAGTCTCCAATTAGGGGAATATTTCCGACAATACTATTGATAGCATACGCTGGAACGATGCTACCTTGTACGTCGACCTCTCTATTATCGAGATTTACTAGGCCTGACGCATTGACGCCAATTGCGCTACCAGCAGTCTGGGCATTGACTATGGTGACGATACCATCCTCCATAGAGAACGGCAGATGAAACGTCGAAAAGGCAATCCCTTCGCCCCCCAGGGAATCAAAAATTCCGGTGAAGGAGGCAACGGCTAGAAGCTGCGCCAGAGTGGGGGCATTTATGACTCGATAATTATTGATGCGAACCTCGCCGCTGACAGAGGAACCTGGCTCGTCATCATGCAAGACCGCTTCCAGCAACAATTGGCCACCTATCGCGTTGTCATAAATGTCAAATGCCCGGGCAACGGAACCAGCATCATCCGAGCGTACTGTCAATCGTCGTTTGGCTCCATCCGGCTCAATAATGAGGTTAAATTCTGCACCGGTGACTAGAGTGCCGGTAAGAAGCGCTGATTCAAGTCTTTCGGAGGTGTTGAGCACCCGTGCCCGTGCTGAAGTGATTTGCTGATCTGCTCGAGTGATTAAACGATCAACTTGAGTTTCTAAAATAAAGGGCGGAAGGTTGCCTTGTTCGGAATCTAACATTTGGTCGATATAAGGGCGTATATCGAGACTCTTTCCCTTAACCTGAAAGAGATTGTTGTTGCGTTCATCTCGCCGGTAACTTACCGACAAATCGTTGTTGCCAAAAAGAATTTGTCGCAGCTCGGCCTCTAACAGTTCGCCATTTTCTGGTTTTAAACGTGCGCTGCCCTTAACTCGTAACTCGTCTGATGTGAACTCAAAATCCGAAATATTGATAATTTGATTGTCTAGTACCTGCGCAAGAAGCAGGAGCGATGCGTCCTCACCTGCCGGCTTTTGGAAAAACATTTCTGGAAAATTCATTACCACTTGGCGGCCATCGAGTGCCGCAGAGATATTTTGTGTATCATCATTAGAGACTGTGTAGGTCATACGCAGATTAAACGGGCCTTCGATATAAGGGGCCAGTTGAAAACCAAGTTGCTTTTGAGCTTCGGAGTTAATAAGTGCCGAAATATCGTATCTGCTGCGATAGGGAGAGCCAGGTCCATAATTCTCGAGCCATTGAACGTCGGCTGGCACACCCTCAATCAAGGTTGAGCCCACTACTTCCATATTTAATTCGTTAAGGGCCAGGCGAAAATTTCCATTAGTTAAGCTGCGCTTGCCGGGTAGATCCCGCACGGATAAATCTGTAAGGCGCGCAATGGCTACGAATTGCGCTTCTTCCAATTGAACGTTGCGGCGAAAGGGCATTTGCATACCAATTTCTGCAACTATGTGGCCATCGAACTGATCGATGCGCATGCCCACAGCATTGAAATACCCAAATCCCGGTTTATCAATTAGGCTCAAGGCATTTTCCACCGGACCCTCAACATGTCCGATAATCTTTATCATGGCCGAATCTTGCATTAGGTCCGTTATGGTCACGATACCGGTGGGGGCATGCATCTCTTCGATGGCTGCATCGCGAACATGCAATGTCATATTGCCACTGTCGATATAACCTTTTCCATTGACGCCAAAGGCATAAGGTTGTCCTTCAAGATAATTCACCGTTGCATCTCGAAACTCATATGTTACGTCCAGCGCCTCCGGGCGCTTACCGACCTCAACCAGCTCTAACTCACCCGGTTTTACGTCGATATCAGCGGTGAAATGCGTAATCACTCCATCAAGCATATTTTCCAAGATCCAGAGCCGCAGATTTGGTAAGAGGAATTCCGGCCAATAATTATTTAGTTTATTAAACGGCATATCCATGAACTCAAAAGTACCGAAAATGCCAGGTTTTTCGGGCCATCCTTCTAATCTACCGTGATAGCTGATAGTCGGTCCGCCAGTTTCGACGACGAGTTCTTCAAAATCGACGGTCGCCAAATCGGCGTTCGCACTCCCCTGTATTTTTAGTTTGGTGACAGGGGAAGATTCTGGAATGATTTCTGCGATGTCGAGGCGTCCGGCTTCGCCTATTAGGTCAAAATTTACTGTCTCCGCTAATTGCCCTTCGCTATCAAGCGTAAATCTTAAATAGCCAGACAAGGGAAGGTTTATCCCCTGGAAAGCAGCAAAATTTGGGGAGAGACCTGCAAGGTGATCAGGAACGAACTCTGCGATACGTAGTGTCGTCCTTGTGCTCCCGTCGTTGCGATCAAATGAAGTTGCCGCTATCACGTCGAACGACGTCTCGCCGACTTCGACATTAGCTAGGATGTCACCTTCAATTCTGTGATCGTTGAGTCTAAATAATAGGTCTGCCTCCGACGAGCGCCACGATAGGCCGAGCAACTCATCATCTACATCGATCGTCGCCCCTAAAATGCTGATATGCTTTAAATCTCCGAGAGGATGATCTACTTCATGATTGGTTAAAAAATTCGTGATTAGCCCATTGATCGCATCATTCGGTTCTTCGAACTCGGCACCAAAGGCGAATTCAAGTCGACCCTGCCGGTTGCGTAAAAAATGAACACTGGGATTTAAAAATTCAACATTTGTGGGTTTGATATGGCCCTTTAACAATGCGAGGGCACTAAGCTCGAGAGAAAGTTCAGGTACTGTAGCAAGAGTTTTTCCGTCGGAGCTTACGACATGGGCGTCAGTAATCAAAATATCGAGGGTCCGATTCCAACCCGCCCATGTGAGTAGCGTATCATTGAATTCCAGTCGGTAGCTTAACTCTTCTGAAGCAAAAGCCTCTTCGAGATACGGCGAGAGAAAGGCGATTGAGATTGGTCCGCTTGACAAACGCCAAGCGGCAACAGCAAAAATGATTGCTAAAGAGCCAAATATCGCCGCTAAGATGTGGATAATGTATTTTAAGGGCTTATACATAAGCGGCTATTCTCCGGACAGCTGCCGGAATCTTGACCCAACCCATAATGTCGCGCAGGTTGCGCCCAAGGATTGCGCACGAGAACAATTAACCTGCTTATAGATTAATGCAGACTATTCCCTTCTTAACAGATAATAGCCTCTTGCCGAAGCCCGCTGAACCCGAGCGCGCGCTTCGCGAATTAGATATGTGGCGTCAGGCCGCCGGTGCAAGAGCGGAAACTGAACCCGAGTTGGCCGAATTCATGTACGATCTTGCCGCTCGAGAAGAAGGACAAACGTTTCTGACAGCAATTTTCGGCAACAGCCCATTTCTGTCGCAGGCTCTACGGAACCATCCGATTGTTCTACGTAACGCACTTTACAAGGGTTTCGATAAAACGTTTGAAGAGCAACTGCTGGCCGCATCCAACACACGAATTTGGCGAGGAAGCAAGGCCGAAGTTATGTCTGGGTTGCGCACTGCAAAGCGAGGGATAGCTCTCACCATTGCCATGGCCGATATTGCTGGTGTCTGGTCATTAGAGAAAGTCTGCGAAGGATTATCACGCTTTGCTGAAGTTTCGATATCCATTGCGTTAAATTTTCTTCTTCATCAGGTCGGCCAATCTGGCCACTTTACACTTAAACATGCGGAAAACCCTGGGAGAGATTCCGGCGTGACCATTCTTGGTATGGGTAAACTTGGCGCACGCGAGTTAAATTATTCGAGTGATATTGATCTCTTGATTTTGTTCGATGGTGAGAAAATCGAGTATGTTGGCGAAGATGGACCACAGCAAGGCCTTCACCGTTTGGTTCGGGAATTGGTCTCGATTCTTGGAGAGCGTACGGCAGATGGCTATGTCTTTCGAACCGATATGCGTCTACGTCCTGACCCGGGTGCGACACCGCTTGCCGTTTCAACGGCAGCAGCAGAGCATTATTATGAAAGTCTAGGCCAGAATTGGGAACGAGCGGCGATGATAAAGGCACGCCCGGTGGCTGGCGACCTCAAGGTTGGTGAACAGTTTCTTGAACGTCTCGTACCTTTTGTCTGGCGTAAATATCTTGATTTCGCTGCGATTGAGGATATTCATTCCATAAAGCGTCAGATCAATGCCCATAAGGGGCACCACGAAATTGCAGTCGCCGGGCACGATATCAAAGTCGGCCGTGGTGGTATCCGTGAGATCGAATTCTACGCCCAGACCCAACAATTGATCTGGGGGGGTAAGGAGCCAGGTCTGCGTCTTAGTGGCACCTGTGACGCACTTCACGCCCTCGCCCATGCTGGTCATACCGATAGTGGAGTGGTAGAGGACCTAATTGCTGCCTATGGCTATTTGCGCCGACTTGAGCACCGTTTACAAATGGTTGCCGATGAACAGACACATCTTTTACCCAAAGAAGAACCGGGTCTTGCTGGCATCGCCTGTTTCATGGGTAACGAGTCAGCGGCGGAGTTGGCGAAAGACGTAAAGCACCATCTCTCCTGCGTCGAAAGTCATTACGCCGCTTTGTTCGAGGATTCTCCAGAGCTTGGAGGCTCGCAGGGAAATCTTGTCTTCACCGGCACCGAGGATGACCCGGATACTCTTCAGACCCTAAAAGATCTTGGCTTTGGCGATGGAAAGTCTATATCAGCTACTGTGCGTGCCTGGCATCATGGTCGCATCCGAGCGACTCGCAGTACCCGTGCGCGTGAGCTTTTGACTGAGCTGATGCCCGGCCTTCTTGGTTCTCTTTCGCAAACGGTCAACCCAGATTCCGCTTTCCGGCATTTTGACGAGTTCCTTACTAATCTACCTGCCGGTGTACAGTTGTTCTCGATGTTTCATGCCCGCCCGGGATTACTCGATTCTCTAGCTGAGATCATGGGCAGCGCACCGAGCCTGGCAGAACATTTGAGTCGACACCCAACCCTCTTAGATGGTGTGCTTACCGGACGCTTCTACGAGCCAATAGGGACGGCCACCGAGCTGCGCATAAATCTCGACGAGAGCCTTTCTGCAGTGAGCGATTTCCAGGACACGTTGGATTTTGTCCGGCGCTGGACCCATGACCGCGAATTTCAAATTGGAATGCAGCTTTTGCGTGGCATGATCAGCGGTGAGGAGGCCGGCGCGACACTGACCGCCGTCGCTGAAGCGACGCTGCAAGGATTACTTCCCTATGTTGAGGCCGAGTTCCAGCGCAGCCACGGTCGCATACCTGGAAGCGAATTCGTCATTCTGGGAATGGGCAAGATTGGCGGACGGGAAATGACCTTCTCCTCCGACCTCGATCTTATTTTTGTTTATCGCGGCGACGAGACAGAGAGTACTCAGTCCGATGGTCTGCGCGTACTTCCTCTAAGCCAGTATTATGGGCGGCTGAGTCAGCGCTTAGTGACTGCACTGAGCGCGCTTACGCCAGAAGGTAAGCTTTACGAGATTGATGCTCGCTTACGACCCTCTGGCCAATCGTCACCGCTTGCCTCGGAAGTTAACGGCTTTGCTGAATATCAGAACAAATCTGCATGGACCTGGGAGCATATGGCCTTAACCCGCGCCCGAGTAATTGCAGGAAGCCCAGTACTTGGCAAGTTTGTTAGCATGAGGATCATGGAAGTATTAACCACGCCACGCGACGATTCTCAGTTGGTGCGCGATGTGGCAAGCATGCGTCTTAGGATTGATAAGAAGCGTCGTACAGAAAATTTATGGAAACTAAAGCATGTTCGGGGCGGTTTGCTCGATATAGAGTTCATTGCTCAATATCTCGAACTTCGCGAAGCGGCATGTCATCCCGAAATTCTCTCGCAGGAAACAAGTCTAGTTTTTGAACAACTTGCCGCAATCGGTATCTTGCCAAAGCAAGATGCAGCTGAACTGATAGAAGCTACTAATCTATTGCGCCGCCTCCAGGCTTTACTTCGCTTAACGGTGGGCACCAGCCGCGATGAAAAATTCTATCCAACGGGTCTTCGCGAAGCACTAGCAAAATCAGCTCAAGTGGAAAATTTCGAAGAAGTGCGGGCCAAGTTGCTACAAACTCAGGATTTAGTTCGCGCTTATTACGACCATTATGTGCAACAACCGGCAGATGCCGTGGGAAAGGAGTAGTTGTGGATAAGGAATTGACTGAAGGCGCTAAGGCGCCAGATTTTGAGGCCGCTACGGATGGCAACGGGAGCCTGAAACTATCATCCCTCATGGGTAAGAATGTGGTGCTATATTTTTATCCCAAGGACGACACGCCTGGATGCACAAAGGAATCCTGCGGTTTCGCTAAAATGTATAACGAATTCACTGGAATGGGTGCCGAAATAGTCGGTGTCTCCAAGGATTCAGTTGCTCGACACGACAAATTTAAAGCCAAATATGATTTGCCTTTCACCCTCGTTTCGGATGATGACGGCGCGATTTGCGAGGCATACGGTGTGTGGAGGGAGAAGAAGAATTATGGCCGCACCTATATGGGCATCGAGCGCTCGACCTTCCTTATCGATAAAAAAGGCAAGGTGGTCAGAGTGTGGCGAAAGGTTAAAGTGAGCGGACATATAGAGGCGGTCATGGATTCGCTTGCCGCGCTCTAGCCTTTCAGCGAAGGCTGTTGCGGTTCTAAGGGAACCACTCCCTGCCCGTAAGGTATCGCTCACCAGAGAAGCCTCAGCGTTGTGGTACAGCGGAAAACTGTCATCGAGCGATCCCACAGTCTTTATGCCGATGCGCCCCGCGCGCCCGGCTGAGCCGACTCTTCTCCCGCCGCGTCACATGCCGCAACGACGATTAGGCGGCTTGCGTGGGCGCATTGCTCTTCTTCATGCCGTCGCTCATATCGAGCTCAACGCCATTGATCTTGCCTGGGATTTGATCGGCCGTTTCGGCAGTGCCTTTGATTGGCCTGAAGACTTTTTCCATGATTGGGTTAGCGTGGCGGTTGACGAGGCACGACACCTTTCCCTACTTGAAGAGCGCCTCTCCGAACTGGGCGCGGCATATGGAGATTTACCAGCGCATGACGGTTTGTGGCAGGCAGCTGTGGAGACGGCACACGATCCCCTGGCCCGCCTCAGCGTTGTACCAATGGTGTTGGAGGCGCGCGGACTTGACGTAACGCCGGCGATGATTAACCGCTTGCGTCGCGCTGGCGACGGAAAAAGCGCAGATTTATTGGAAACCATCCTCAATGAAGAAATCGCCCATGTCGCTGCTGGCAGCCGTTGGTTCTTTCATCTTTGCCGCTACCATAAGTTGCCTGAGGTGGAGACCTGGCGTGCCTTGGTAGGAAAGCACTACAGTGGCGAATTGAAACCACCCTTCAATGAAAGGGCGCGTAGTGCTGCCGGCATGCTCCCAGGGCTTTATCTTTGAAAGCTAACTGAGGTTCGCAGATTTTAGTGAATCATCACCGAGTACGCCAATTCGATGTGAAAGAGACGCAGTCAGGAATTCATCAAGATTGCCGTCAAGTACAGCATCTGGATTGGTGTTTTCGACATTGGTTCGCAGGTCTTTAACTAGTCGGTAAGGTTGGAGCACGTAGGAACGGATCTGATGACCCCAGCCGATATCCGATTTCTGTGCATTGAGAGCCTGGGTCTCTTCCTCGCGCCGTTGTAGCTCCGCCTCGTAGAGGCGCGCGCGAAGCATACCCATAGCTTCTGCACGGTTACGGTGTTGCGAGCGCTCGGCTTGGCATTGAACGACGATATTGCTAGGTAGATGTGTAATCCGCACCGCGCTATCAGTACGGTTTACATGCTGACCGCCAGCACCTGAGGCTCGGTAAGTATCGATGCGTAGATCCTTCTCTTCAATCTCAATATTGATGTCATTGTCGATCACCGGAAAGACCCAAACGGAAGCGAAGCTCGTATGTCGCCGGGCATTGGAATCAAAGGGTGAGATCCGTACCAAGCGGTGTACGCCGCTCTCGGTTTTGAGCCAACCATAGGCCATGGCCCCAGTTATCTTGACTGTAGCTGATTTGATCCCGGCTTCCTCGCCCGGGCTTTCCTCGATCCACTCCAACTTGTGGCCTTTGTCACCGGCCCAGCGTACATACATACGAAGAAGCATCTCAGCCCAATCCTGAGATTCGGTTCCCCCTGCACCAGCATGTATTTCAAGAAAACAATTATTACTGTCCGCCTCGCCCGACAGGAGGCTTTCGAGTTCAAGGCGCTTAGCGCAGACTTGTAGCTCGCTTAGCAGAGTCTTCGCCTCCGCAAAGGTTTCTTCGTCTTTCTCCTCATCGGCAAGTTGGGCAAGAGCCAAGGCATCACCAAATTCACGATCGAGATCGTGATAACGGGTAATCACCTGGTCAAGTTTTGTGCGTTCGCGCATTAATGACTGGGCAGCCCCTTGATCGTTCCACAAACCGGGGTCCTCAGCGCGTGCGTTTAGCTCTTCGAGGTTCTTAACCGCATTACCCAGGTCAAAGATGCCTCCTTAGCAGAAACATTGACTGCTTGATCTGTTCTGTCAGGGAAAGAATATCGGCGCGCATGATTAGATCTCGTCAAAAATACTTAACAGTTAAGCCGTGGGCCGCATATTAGTATAAACCGCCAGACCCTTCGGTCAAAACAGGCTTTCCGTTACTTGCGCCCTGGCCGTTGGAGTTGCGGGTTAACGGGCCCGGCTCGGTTCCAATTAGGAACGCTTCGACAACTACGTTTTGATTTTCAGGTCTTGCTGCTAGGCCCGTCTCACCATCGACTCTTACGAAGCGGATGCCTTCAGGAACTCGAAACGGTACAGCGGGCGTTTCGGCCAAAGCGCCACGCATGAATTCCCGGAAGATCGGTGCCGCGACCTTGCCGCCTGACTCTTTCCACCCAAGGCTTTTTGGTTTATCGAAACCAACGAAGACACCTACAGCAAGGTCAGGTGTGAAACCTACAAACCAAGCGTCTCGGAATGCGTTAGTTGTCCCAGTCTTACCACCAACCGGAATGTTAAGTTCTTTGATAGAACGGCCAGTACCTCTTAGTACTGCTCCCTCCAACATAGAAACGATCTGAAATGCACTTGTTGGGTTCGCAACCTGTTCGCGTTTTTCGGGCAGTTCCGGTGGAGTTTGACCATCCCAGGATATCATGTTGCAAGCATCACAGACACGCGTGTCACGAGCATAAATGGTGCGACCATGACGATCCTGGATGCGCTCTACAAAAGCAGGAGAAATACGTCGCCCGCCATTGACGAGCATTGCATAAGCTGAGGTCAATTTGAGTACAGTGGTTTCTCCAGCACCTAAGGCCATAGAGGGCAACATCGGTAGGTTGGGATGAATGTTGAAACGCCTAGCGTAGTCGGCGATCGTACTCATACCTAGACTCTCAGCGATGCGTACGGTCATCAGATTGCGCGATTTCTCAAGACCGAGACGGAGAGTGCTCGGACCATAGAACTTCTGCGTATAGTTCTTTGGTTTCCATTTGCCGAGACCATCGCCCTGATCGACTACATAGGGTGCATCCAGCACGATCGAAGCAGGGGTAAAACCATTTTCCAGCGCGGCAAGATAGACGAAGGGCTTAAACGCGGAACCGGGCTGCCGGTAAGCCTGAGTTGCCCGACTGAACTGACTGATAACAAAATCGAACCCGCCTGCAAGCGCCAAAACACGGCCGTTATGAGGGTCGAGCGCGACTAGAGCACCGCTTATCTCAGGGATTTGTCGGAGCATAAAGCCCGGCTTGGAGCGAGTTTTACTTACCGGGACAGGTTCAACATAAACTACGTCACCCGGAATCAGCACCTGATTAAGATGGGTAACCTTGGGACCAAGCTTTTGCCCTCCGAGTGTTTCACGCGCCCATAATAGATCGTCAAAGACAAGCTTTCCCTCGACACCATCCTCGAGTATGAAATTTGCCACCTTCGGATCCACTTCATTTATCATAGCGAGGCGCCATGGTACCTGCGGCAACTTGATTTTTAGAGCAGCAAAACGCTCGCGCCAGCCATTTGTCTCGGGGCCGATATTGGCGAGTGGGCCTCGCCAACCATGGCGTCGATCATAAGAAATTAAGCCGTCACGCAGTGCTTTGTCGGCGTGGTTCTGAAGGCGCGGGTCGAGGGTCGTGCGAACAGAAAGGCCACCGCCGTATACCTCGGCTTCGCCGAACTTGTTGAAAAGCCAACGTCTTACCTCCTCCGTAAAATATTCTGCCTTTACAAATTCCTCGGTAGCGCGTTGACGTATACGCAATTGCTCAAGCATGGCAATGTCTGACTGCTTTTGGGTGATCTTCCCATTAGATGCCATTTGCGCCAAAACCCAATTGCGCCGCGCGACGGCGGCTTCATATTTTTTGATTGGGTGGTAATTGTTTGGTGCCTTGGGCAATGCGGCAATATAGGCTGCTTCGGAGAGTGTCAGATCATCAAGTGATTTGTTAAAATAGTTGAGCGCGGCGGCAGCTACTCCGTAAGAGCGATATCCAAGAAAAATTTCATTGAGATAGAGTTCAAGGATTCTGTCCTTAGTGAAAGCATCTTCAATGCGAATAGCGAGTATTGCCTCCTTGAACTTGCGCTCCATTGAGGCCTCGTTAGTCAGCAGAAAATTTTTGGCAACTTGCTGGGTGATGGTAGAAGCACCAACCAATTTTTTATCTGAGGCGAAATTGCCGACATTTTGTATTAGCGCACCAGCGACGCTGATAGGATCAAGGCCAAAATGATTGTAGAAGTTTTTATCTTCAGCTGAGAGAAAGGCGTCTACTAAGAATTTGGGCATTGCTTTAATCGGAACAAAGACGCGTTTTTCACTTGCATATTCTGCAACAAGCCGACCGTCTCCTGCGTGAACTCGCGTCATGGTATCTGGTTCGTAGGCAGCTAATTGCCGGTGATCTGGCAGGTCTTGGCCATAGTGAAAAAACAGATAGATCACTCCGGCAACAACTAGGATTGCCGCAAGAATAAATCCCGCCAGAGAATAAAGAAGATATTTCATGCGCTCTGTCGATTTACTGGTTTAGCGATTCTGGAACAGTTTCAGAAAAAATGCGGATCCCCGTGGAATAATATTTAAAAATGTGGCCTGTTTATGACGCTCGCGAACAGGCCGTGTGATGAAGAAAATAGTTATCGGTGGCTTGAGCGACTCGCTGCATCAATGCGTACCGCCCTTTTTTGGACATCAAAAATTCGCGGTCGTGGCCATTCGACATATAGCCCATTTCTATTAACACGGAAGGAACATCAGGTGCTTTGAGTACCCGAAATCCGGCAAAACGGTGCGTTCGTCCTAGTAAATTAGTAGATTTCTTCAGTTCCGGAATGAGTTCTGCAGCAAATCTTGCAGAGCACGTCATGGTGGTACGTTGGACGAGAGATATCAAAATCTTACGTACATCATCTTCATACTCTTCTGAATTTCTAACATCGTACAGTGCGTCGACTTGATTCTCGCGCGCTGCCAATGCCTCCGTTGCCGCGTCCGACGCCTTTTCAGACAAGGTATAAACAGCGGCGCCCCGTATTTTGTGGTTTTTGTGCTTGTCAGCATGAAGGGAAATGAAGAGGTCCGCCTTTCGAGTTTGTGCAAAATTTACTCTCTCGGCCAGAGACAAATATTTATCCGTGCGACGCGATAGAAGTACGTCATAACCCCGTTCTAGCAACATAGTCTCGAGTGTCTTTGCCGCTGCTAGTGTAAAATGTTTTTCGTAGGTTTTGCTGCCAACGACTGCCCCAGGGTCAGCTCCGCCATGGCCCGGGTCAATAACAATTATTCGCTGTTCACTAGACGTCTGCGTTACGCGCTTTGGACGCTCTGGGAACGGCAACAGGGCCTTGTCTGCTAACTTTCCTAAGGGCTTATCTGTGGCGGGCCGGATCGGTTTTGGCTTCACTAGAGTACGCACCCAGCCATCAGAGGAAGTGAGGGTCAATGGGTGAAAGGCTTGCTCGGTAACGGGTTTTAAGTCGACAACTAAGCGATAATTATTTGTTGTTTCTGGCGATAGAACAAATGCTTGGTTAACTGTGGTCGGTGCTATTAAATCAATCACGATGCGCGCTGTATCAGGCTGAAAATAACCGAATCGCAAAGCCCCTGCCAAGCCGCGATCAATTTTCATTTGCTTTTTGCCTAGCGCCCACTTGGCGCCCTGCAAATCGAGAACAAGGCGGTAAGGGTTTGCCAGGGTATAGATGCGAAACGGTACGTTTTCGCTTAGATCCAGAACGAAGCGCGTAATTCCCTCGGTTTCGCCCGCTCGTGCACCAGTAACTGTTGGCTCAGCATTTGCAGATGGAGAGTAACTCGCGATTAACAGGGTAAAAAAACAGATATGCAGCGCTAGAACCCGTATCACGAGACCAAACCGTCTAATGTCATATACGAGCATATTTTTAGCATTGTTATTGGGAGTAAAAGCCCATCTTACGGAAAAGTTTAGGCTCCGAAACGTCAAATAGTTTGTCGTGACCCAGCGGGCACAGTATCATGAGAGCATGAACGGATTTTTTGATAATTTACTCGACCACCATTTGGAGGTCGCGTAAAGCCTGAAATTTCCCATAACGGTGTGTTGCGGTCACGCAGTATTCTGGCCGTGGGAAATTTAGGAAGCAAACGAAACATATGAAATTGATGACACTTGCGAAGCTGCAGCAGGATCAACTCCAGCAGAATTTGGCCCCGCACTCTCCGTCATGGCAGGAGACTCTTCCGCTGTGTTCGACGGACGGTCGCGCAGGGCGATCAGCTTCCATAATCCGACTGCGTCACTGTGTCTACTTTACGGACAACGCAACGCCGTCGCGGAGATTACCAACTTATGGTCAAAAGAATGTTGATCGACGCCAGCCATGCAGAAGAAACCCGCGTGGTGGTGGCGAGTGGAACACGGCTCGAAGAATTTGACTTTGAATCTGCGGCTAAAAAGCAGCTAAAGGGCAATTTTTATCTCGCAAAGGTAATGAGGGTCGAACCCTCGTTACAGGCTGCATTTGTTGAATATGGTGGCAACCGCCATGGCTTCCTGCCGTTTGGCGAAATCCACCCAGATTATTACCAAATCCCCGTAGCTGACCGGGAAGCACTGTTCGCAGAACAGGCTGCGGTCGACGATGAAAATAACGAGGACACACAGGAAGAATCGGGAGAACCACAGAACGAAACACCGGAGGAAGATACCCAGAGTAGAGACGAGGAGAACGTGGATGTTGAGGATAAAGAGACGCCAAGAAACAAGTCCTCTGAATCTGTGGAGACCCTAGGAGGCGACGATATAGATGACGAAGCTCAGCGGCGCCTGCACGTCAGCCGCTCGCTTTTGTCTCGGCGCTACAAGATCCAAGAAGTTATCAAGAAGCGCCAGATTATGCTTATTCAGGTGGTGAAGGAAGAACGCGGTAATAAAGGCGCGGCATTGACCACTTACCTGTCACTCGCTGGTCGCTATTGTGTGCTAATGCCGAACGCTGTGCGCGGCGGCGGCATCTCTCGTAAAATCGTCAACGCCGAGGATCGAAAACGCTTGAAGGCGATTACTAATGAGTTAAAGGTGCCGTCGCGCATGGCAGTAATCGTTCGTACTGCTGGCCTTGCTAGGACTAGGGTCGAAATAAGACGCGATTTTGAATATCTGCTTCGTCAATGGGAAGGTATTCGCAAAGCGACCCTAGAATCGAGCGCACCGGCGCTAATCAACGAAGAAGCCAATCTAATTCGCCGATCAATCCGCGATCTCTACTCGCGAGATATCGACCAAATTCTTGTCGAAGGCGATGACGGTTACCGGACAGCCAAAAATTTTATGCGCACCCTCATTCCGAGCCACGGTGCTAAGGTGCAGCCCTATCGTGATCGTATTCCCCTGTTTACCCGCTACCAGATTGAGGGTCAGTTGGATGCCATGTATAGCCCGCAAGTCCAATTGCGCTCTGGCGGCTATCTTGTAATTAATCCAACGGAAGCGCTTGTCTCGATCGACGTGAATTCCGGCCGTGCGACGAAACAGCGTAATGTCGAAGAAACGGCAATAAAAACAAACCTTGAGGCAGCCGACGAGATTGCGCGGCAACTCCGGTTGCGCGACCTTGCAGGCCTAGTGGTTATCGATTTTATCGATATGGACGAAAATCGGAATCAGCGCAGTGTCGAACGCCGTTTTAAGGAAGCAATGCGAATTGACCGGGCGCGTATCCAGATTGGTCGAATTAGCCCATTTGGCTTACTTGAATTGTCTCGTCAGCGTCTCAGACCGAGCATTCTCGAAGCCGCGACAGAACAATGCTCATTGTGCCAAGGTGCGGGCTTGGTGAGGAGTACCACATCCTCTGCTGTCCATGTATTGCGTGCTATAGAGGAAGAAGGCTTACGAGAGCGTAGCGCTGAAATTAGCGTTCATGTCCCAGGCGGCATTGCCTTTTATATCTTAAACAATAAACGCCAAGTTTTGAGCGACATTGAATCACGTTACCGCATGAGCGTCGCGTTTGAGGAGGATCCCAGTCTAGTCCCGCCGATGTATACGATCGAAATCCTTACGACCAGCGACGGTTCTCAGGTCGATAGTGATATGGCCGTATCCGTTGTCGAAGATGCCGATAAAGTTTCAGTTGGGTCAGAGGGCGAAGATCAACCTCGCCGCCGCAAGCGGCGACGTAAACAGCGCGGTGTTAAGGAGGTCGAGGTACTGGACGATGACGCCTCTCCTTCCAATAGCGAAGATGCGAATGACGAGGAAAGCATCGGTGTCATCGCTCAACCGGAAGATGGTGATGATGCGAACCGCGGCAAGCGCCGACGACGCGGTCGGCGTGGCGGCCGTCGACGGAGCGGGCGTAGTCATGACGCAACCGGTGACAGTAGTGAGCAGGTAGATAAAACACCAGCTGAGGGAACAGAAGACACTGAATTGGAAGGTGATATTACCGATACAAACGAATCTCCCGATATGAAGAAACCGCGCCGACGGAGCCGCCCAAGGCGGCGACGCAAGAATGCGGAAAAAAACGAAAGCGCAACTTCCAATAAAGTAATGCTTAACGAAGTTGCGGGGGCAGTTGCCGAAGAAATTCCTGTGCAACAAAGCCAGGTCATTAAAGACAGCAAGCCGGAGTTACCTCCCTACTCAACTTCCGTGGAAGAGGAGTCAGGGACGCCTCAGTCTGAAGGTCGCCCAGGCGGCGCTAGCAACGAATTGGTGGCGGGCTCGGAAAAATCAAAGGCTAACGATGCACCGGAGGCTGCCACGAGCAGTGACGAGTCACAAGATCAGCCGCCTCGGCGAAGTGGTTGGTGGCAGCGCGAGCATTAGGAACCCGGTTCAGCCATAAAGGCCGCTCCCGAAAGCTGATTCCAGCTCTCGGGATTTGATCTAATCGACCTCTAACCAAGCTACAAGAGCGTCAGCGGCACGCTGCACAGTTTCTCGATTGGTTGCGAAAGAAAAACGGACATAACGGTTGCCACGTTTTGGATCGAAATCGATACCAGGTGTAGCAGCAACTCCGGTTTCCTTCAGCATCTTCTGACAAAATTCGTATGAGTCATTGGTCAAGCGAGAAACATCCGCATAGACATAAAATGCGCCGTCACAAGGCGCAAGATTGCCAAAGCCTGCCCGCGGCAACGCTTCCTCTAGTACCTTACGGTTTTCGTCATAGCGCGCTACGTTGGCCTCAAGTTCGTCACGGCAGTTGAATGCTGCGAGCGCGGAGATCTGTGCCAAAGCCGGTGGTGATACAAACAAATTTTGCGCCAACCGTTCTACGGGGCGAACCAGGTCGGGCGGAAATACCATCCAGCCCAGTCGCCAACCGGTCATCGCGAAATATTTTGAAAAGCCGTTAGCGATAATAGCGTTCGAGGAGTATGCAAGAATAGTTTGTGCCGCTTCGCCGTAGGTGATTCCGTGATAAATCTCATCAGAAATAATGCGTATATCCTGCGCTTCACAATACTTGATTAAAGCTTCAAATTGCTGACGTGGTATCATCGTACCCGTCGGGTTAGAGGGACTAGCTACAATCAGGCCTTGAATCGGTCTGTCCAACGCCTCAAGCAAATCAACACTAGGCTGAAAACGAGTTTCTGCTCCGGTTGGCAGGCCAACGACCTCAAGACCAAAAGCTTCGAGCGTATTGCGGTAAGCAGGATAGCTAGGTTCAGCAAGTGCGATACGGTCGCCTATATCGAAGGCGGCCAGAAAAGCAAGGATAAGACCGCCAGACGCACCTATGGTTACGGTAATTTGTTCTACAGGAACTTCCTGTCTGTACATATCAGCGTAATGCTGAGCAATACGCGCGCGCAAACGCGGGTTGCCCTGGGCCTCAGTATAGCCGAGATGGCTGTCATCCAGTGCAGAGTGGGCAGCTGCCAATACCCTTGCAGGCGTGCCACTCACCGGTTCTCCAGCTTCCATATGCATAATATCGGCACCGCCATCCGCCAACTCGTTGGCGCTTTTCAAAATTTCCATAGCGTAAAACGGCGCGACATTAGCTCGTTTGGAGACTTTCATTCCGACGGGATCCTTTAAAATTCACCACCGCTCGCGAGTCCAAAACCGCGACGGTCAGACTCGAAACTGCAGGAATGCGGGCTGCGAGGTGCGCCTCCCGGGCAATGAATTGAATTGATCCGGCCAATTTCTTTAACTGTAACCACTTGATGCCCTAGCTGTTCTAATTTTGCCCGTCTGTCGTCCGAAAAATTGAACTCGGTCAATACACTGTCTGGGGCGCCACCATGATGCAGGCGGGGTGCGCTGACTGCCTGACGTAGCAATATATTTTCAAGCAGAGCCGATCGCATGACGCCAGCCAATGCCGAGGGCGCCGCGGCACCTCCTACCGAACCGGCGGCAAAAAATAGCTGGCTGGTATTGTGATTTACCACGGTGACCGGCGCGAGAGACGAACCAGAACTAATTGCTGACGTCGGCGAGGCGGCTAGTAAAATACCGGTACCAGGCACAATGCGACCAGTTCCAAACAGATTGTTCATCGTAGCGCCACACGAAATCGTGAGACCCGTGCGGTCGAGCGTGACGAAACTGGTAGACGCTGGATTTTCCAGTCTTCTTTGAGGTTCAGGGGTCAAAGCTTCCACTTCGGTAGCGCGAACCGATGAGTAAGACAGCATGCTAGCGTTCAGACGAGCAATATCTAGCGCCGGTGTATTTTCTCCCTCCAACCACAATTGACGGTCAGCAAACGCCCTTTTTGAGACTTCCACCATGAGATGATCGCGTTCAGCAGCTGGAGCGTCGAGATAGCGATCGTCTTCGGTCAACAAGTGAAAAATGGCTGCGGCCGTAATTCCGCCGGCAGCTGGTGGCGGCGCGGTATAGAGAACATTATAGCCGAAAGGAATTGCTACTGATTCTCGCCATACGGGGCGAAAGCCCCGTAGTTCTTCCATCGAAAGGGCTCCATCTGCCTCTCTTGCCTTCTTACTCAAGATTTTGGCTACGGTACCATTGTAAAAATCTCCCGCACCTTTGATACGCAACTGTGATAAAACGGCGCCGAGTTCCAATTGTTTCACCCGTTGGCTCTCTTCAAGAATTTTGCCATCACTCTTTAAGAATATCTTGCGCATTTCGGGGTCGTCGAACAGAGCTGCGCCCGCAAGTTGCAAATCGCGGGCCAAGGCCCGCGAGATCTGGTGGCCCAGACGGGCATAGGCTTCAGCTGGAGCTAAGAGCTGAGACCATGGCAGGCGACCGTAACGTGCATGTAGCGCATACATACCTCGCACTGATCCTGGGACAGAGTTTGGGCGGCGCGGCAGTGCTGTTGTCGGCGATGCGGCATTGGCATAAAATTCGATGACTTCAGTAATATCGCCTTGCTCTTCATCTGGATAATATATCAAGCACACCCCGCCGCTGCCGAGGCTCGCGGTCGAGGGATATGTCACAGCGAGCGTAAAAAAGAGAGCAACAGCGGCGTCCGCTGCGCTGCCCCCGGCAGCGAGAATATCACGCGCGACTAGTGCAGCACGTGGTTCATCTGCTACGGCGCCACCAAAATAGCTGGATTTTTCAAACATCGTGATTGTCGGTAGGGTCTGCCCTACCTCGCAACCACCTAAGATTAATGAAAGTGCTAATATGCCAGCGTATTGACGCCAACGTGACTGACACCTAGTTAACAATACAAACCACAGGGATTGTAACTTGGCCATATTCTCTGCGCGCACAGTCGGTTTTGTCGCCACTATTCTTTTCACATTATTCGTAATGGTTACGCCAGCTTCGACGAAGGGGCTCTCGCTTGTGCGAGATTCCGAAATCGAAAATACCATTCTGTCCTACTCGGCGCCACTGTTCACAGTAGCTGGCCTTGATGCTTCCGCAGTCAATGTGCATATCATCAATGATTCAAGAATTAATGCTTTTGTTACGGGTGGTTTAAATCTCTTCGTCAATGCCGGCTTGCTTATGTCAGGTGAGAATCCTGGCCCTATTGTTGGCGTAATCGCCCATGAAACGGGCCATTTGGCGGGTGGCCATTTGGCGCGCACCCAGGAAGCAGTCAAAAATGCCACGACAGAATCGATTATCGCTTATGTCCTCGGCGCTGCTGCTATACTCTCCGGTAGAAGCGATGCGGCTGAGGCTATCATTGGCACCGGACATGCAGTAGCCCAGCAATCGTTCATCAGGTACAGCCAGACTCAAGAACGCTCGGCGGATCAGGCAGCAGTGCGATATCTTGAAGCTACCGGTCGCTCGGCCGAAGGGTTGCTCGATTTATTTCATCAACTTGAAGATCAGGAACTGCTCATCGCTGAACGTCAAGACCCTTATATACGCTCCCATCCACTCACCAGGGATCGCATCCATTTTGTCGAGAATTTTATCTCCAACGCCAAATATCATGTGAAGCCCTGGAGCGACGAAGAATTGTTAGCCCATCGCCGCATGGTTGCAAAACTATTTGCGTTTATCTATCCACCGAGCAAGACGCTCCGCATCTACCACGAGGGAGACAAGAGTTTAAAGGCGCGCTATGCGAGAGCGATCGCATATTTTCGGATTCCCGACCTCGAAAAAGCAATTGCAGAAATCAATTCTCTGATAAGCGAGCAGCCTGAAGATCCTTGGTTTTTGGAATTAAAAGGCCAAATGCTTTTTGAAAACGGCCATATTGCACTTTCCATCCCGCCGTATGAGCGAGCCGTAGGATTTAGGCCAGAAGAAGCGCTGTTACGCCTAGGCTTAGCACGGGCACTAATCGAAATGAACGAGACAGAATGCAACGCAAAAGCTATTGAACATTTAATAGCAGCCACACAGTTTGAGCCACATTACGCGGAGCATTGGCACTTTCTCGGGATTGCATATGGGCGAAACGGACAATTGCCTCAATCTTCTTTAGCGCTGGCGGAGGCGTCATTACTGAGCGGAAATTTAGTTGAAGCGGAGTATCATGCCGAAAAGGCAAAACGAGGATTGAAAGTTGGCAGCCCTAGTTATCTGCGGGCAGAGGACATTGCCCTCTCAGCTAAACACAATAATCACTAAGGCATAAAAACCTAACTAGTTCTCTGCTGCCAACGGAGAACCTAATTCTATTTACCTTCTGATAAACTCATAGAAACAACCGAAAAATTATTTTACACAAATAGTTATAGATTACACATTGATCTCAACTATTTTTCTCGATTATTTAACAAATAAACTTAATGTTATTTATTAACTACCTTCATCACTTCATTGAATTAGAAAAATAATACACAGATCAGAAAGCGCTAGATCAGGCCGGCAAGCGGCGAGGACGGGTCAGCATATTGTTTTTTTGCCATGCGGCCAGCCAAATAGGCAAGCCTTCCCGCCTCGATAGCGAGCCGCATGGCACGAGCCATGGCAATCGGATCCTTCGCCTCGGCAATGGCCGTGTTCATTAACACGCCATCGCATCCCAATTCCATAGCGATTGCAGCGTCCGATGCCGTACCAACGCCTGCGTCAACGAGTACTGGTAGAGCACTGTTTTCTATAATTAAGCGGAGATTTACGGGATTTTGCACACCAAGACCGGAGCCAATGGGCGCTGCCAACGGCATAATTGCAACGCAACCAAGATCTTCCAATTTCTTTGCCATAATCGGGTCATCACTGCAGTAAACCATGACTTCAAAACCCTCCTTAACCAGCATTTCTGTTGCCTTGAGGGTTTCCACCATATTTGGGTACAGAGTCGTTTTGTCGCCCAGCACCTCCAGTTTGATCAATTTCCAATCGCCGACTTCGCGTGCGAGACGCATGGTACGCACCGCTTCCTCGGCCGTGTAGCAACCAGCAGTGTTGGGCAAATAAGTGTATTTCTTTGGGTCAAGGTAATCGACCAGCATAGGCTCACCAGGATTGCTGATGTTGACACGGCGCACAGCAACCGTGACGATTTCCGCACTCGATGCTTGAACGGCACGGGCGGTTTCATCAAAATCTCGATATTTTCCGGTGCCCACGATAAGTCGGGACTTGAACTTTCGCCCTGCGACTTCCCAACCTTTTACAGCGCCGGCTGATAATTGCTTTCCGCCACCGCCGATAAAATGAACAATTTCCAGACAGTCGCCATCTTCCACTGCCGTGCCACTGTAGGCGCCTTTCGGGACGATTTCGAGATTTCGCTCTACGGCGATCTTGCGTGGGTCGAATCCCAGGTTTTTCAAAACGGATTCGATGGTTAACGGTCCATCAAAATCACGAGACTCGCCATTTATTTGAACTTGCATAGTTAGCGCTATATCCCTTGCCCGTGTCTGTTGACGCCGACAGCCTTGTTGCACACGGTTACAAAATAAAGTATGGCGACTAGGCAAAGCAATTCAACTGTTTGCACTCACAATTGAAATTTTCACGTGTCGATAATTGGAAAATTGCCAGAGCGAGAAAAACTCATAGACCTTCCCATTGTTATTCTATTACGCAACTACTGAGTTTAGTCTAGGATGTGAAGCCTATGGCACACAAAATCTTGATATTGAATGGCCCCAACCTCAATATGCTGAGTGAGCGGGAACCGGAAATTTATGGCAGCGATACGTTAGAATCTATTGGAGTCGCTTGCCAACATAAAGGCCAAACACTCGGTATGATGGTCGATTTTCGCCAATCGAATGAGGAAGGAGAATTGGTTGGCTGGATTCAATCGGCAGCAAAGGATTTTTCCGGGATTTTGCTCAATGCTGGAGCCTACAGCCATACGTCAATAGCTATCCTGGATGCCTTAAGAGCCGCGAGTTTGCCAACAATCGAGGTGCATTTGTCAAACATATATCGGCGGGAGTCATTCAGACATCATTCCTACATTTCTCAGGCAGCGCTTGGCGTTATCTGTGGCTTGGGCACGCAAGGCTATTTGCTAGCGCTTGACGCGTTGGCGCGTATAGTTGATGAGGACTGAATTCATGGTGGCGGAGTTACCCTTGAACGGACTTGGGAAAAACGAAACTGAAGATGGCGAGCCAATAATCGAATTTGAACTTATTCGAAAATTGGCGGCCTTGCTTGATGAGACCGGCTTGAGCGAAATCGAGATTGGGGAAGGTGCCGCGCGTGTACGCGTAGCACGCACTCTTCAGGGCAGTGCCACTGCGGCAACGTCAGCGTCGGTACCGCCAATAGCGGCAGAACCGTTGAGCGGAGAACTTGCAGAATTGGTGAACCCGATTAATCTCGATTCGAGCCATCCTGGTGCAGTCATTTCGCCGATGGTCGGTATCGCCTACGCGGCCCCTGAGCCCGGAGCGGAGCCCTTTATCAAAATCGGCGAACAAGTAAATGAGGGGCAGACCCTGATGATTATCGAGGCGATGAAGACAATGAATCCAATTCGCGCGCCACGCGGTGGCCGAGTCTCGCAAATCTTGACCGAAAATGGTTCTCCAGTCGAATTTGGCGAAGTACTCTTGGTGCTGGAGTAGAACCGGCGCACTATCCGCTTAGCCGGTCCCAATTATCCTAATAGATGTTCGATAAAGTCCTAATAGCCAATCGTGGCGAAATCGCGGTACGTATACACCGTGCATGCAGAGAGCTCGGTATCAAGACAGTCTCGGTTCATTCGACCGCGGATTCAGATGCTATGCATGCGCGTATCTCAGACGAATCGGTATGTATCGGACCGGCCGCAGTGCGTGACAGCTATCTTAATATTCCTTCAATCATTGCCGCTGCTGAAATCACCAACGCCGATGCAATCCACCCCGGCTATGGTTTTTTATCGGAAAACCCGAATTTTGCTACTATCGTCGAAGAACATGGTTTTAATTTCATCGGCCCCACCGCAGAACACGTCAGCGTCATGGGAGATAAGGTGCGCGCCAAGGAAACCATGCAGAAGCTCGGTGTGCCGGTAGTGCCGGGCTCACCTAGCGCGCTCAATGAAATATCAGAATTCTATGATTTTGCAGAGGTCATTGGCTATCCCGTATTGATTAAAGCTGTAGCTGGCGGCGGTGGACGCGGCATGAAGCGGGTACATAAGAAAGAAGAACTTGAGGAAGCAGCTTCCATGGCCCGTGCCGAGGCCCAAGCTGCATTCGGTAATTCATCGCTCTATATGGAAAAACTAATAGATACCCCGCGACATGTTGAGGTTCAGGTACTGGCCGACCAGCATGGCAATGTTGTGCATCTCGGGGAGCGAGATTGTTCGCTGCAACGCCGCCACCAAAAACTTCTCGAAGAGGCTCCTTCCTCCGCACTTAATGCTGAAGAACGCGAACAGATCGGTGACACAGTGGTACAGGCAATTCGAGAAATCGGTTATCGTGGTGTTGGCACTCTCGAATTTCTTTACGAGGCAGGTGAATTCTATTTTATTGAAATGAATACGCGCATTCAGGTTGAGCATCCGGTGACTGAAATGATCACCGGAATCGACTTGGTGCGAGAACAGATTCGTGTCGCTAGTGGCGCATCGCTCGACTACTGTCAGGAAGACATTAAATTTAATGGCCATGCCATTGAGTGCCGGATCAATGCTGAAAATCCAGTCAACTTCAACCCTGCTCCCGGACTGGTCTCAGGTTATCACCCGCCTGGAGGCCTCGGGGTTCGGATCGATTCCGCGCTTTACCAGGATTATTCGGTTCCACCTTATTACGACAGTCTTTTGGCGAAGGTGATCGTCCATGGCTCCAACCGTAATGAATGCCTGATGCGCCTACGCCGGGCGTTAGAGGAATATGTTATTGCCGGCGTCGAGACGACGATCCCGTTTCATCTCAAACTGATAGCCAACACCGATTTCGTCAACGGCGTCTACGACATACACTGGCTTGAGCAGTTTATTGCCGACGAACAGGCTGTCGAATAATTTATGATCAAATTTTCGCCTGAGTTAGTACTAAAGGCGTACGCCTGCGGTGTCTTTCCCATGTCTGAGCGCAAAGACGATCCGTCGGTCTTCTGGGTCGATCCGGACTGCCGTGGGGTTATTCCCCTGGACGCTTTTCATCTGCCGCGCCGATTAGCTCGTACGGTGCGCTCAGGAAAATTTCAGGTCACCGTAAATAAAAACTTCGACCAAGTAATTCGAAAATGCTCAGAGAGAACACCAAAGCGCGTCGAATCATGGATAAATAGTAGTATCGTCGGGGTCTATAACGAATTACACCTCCAAGGCAATGCCCACAGCGTCGAGTGCTGGCGTGGAAAACAATTGGTGGGCGGGCTTTATGGCGTCTCATTGGGTGCCGCCTTTTTTGGCGAAAGTATGTTTAGCCGCGAGCGCGATGCTAGCAAAGTGGCGCTAGTGCATTTAGTCGAACGTCTTCGGGCAGGTGGTTATGCCTTACTGGACACCCAGTTCGTCACTCCTCATTTAAGCAATTTCGGCGCTATCGAGTTGCCGCGAGGTACTTATCTTGAACAATTGCAGGCGGCGCTCGAACGTGAAGCTACTTTCTATCCGTTCGAATCTGAATTTTCGTCCCATATTTTGCAATCAAGTACCCACACATCATAGACCGGGTGTTGAAGCGCTGAGAGACCAGGCGTGGATGCAAACATCCAGCCGCTAAACAGAAGCTCAATTGGAGCCCCTTCTTGCTTTTCGCGTACTTCAAGAAAAGCTGAACTCTCCGGAGGAGCCTCGGGCGGCTTCTTGTGGCATGCCCAAGCGGTGATCTCCAGAGTTCCGAAGGTGACAGGAACGCCAATTGACGCGCTAAATTTGGAAATTCGTGCTGTTACCTTGTCCAGTCCCTGCAACAAGACACCCCTACCCTCTAGCGCAAGCGTTTCCGAGGACCACGATGCAATAAGTACAAGTATGGTTATCAATGTGCAAAATTTGAAAATTATCCGAGTCAAGTGCCTGCCTTGGAGAATTTTTGCTTTCTTTCTGGACAAAGATAAGTTTGCAAGGATGCAACTTCGGCTCGAAAATATTTATTTCTTTTATTGCTCTGAACAAACATTTGCGCTTCCCGTTTTTGTTTTTTCGATCCAACGCGGCAATTTATTACCGTTCTCTGATTAAGCCGAAGGCATGGCAGTGCGCACGTTAGTGGAACGGTTCGCTTCCTTGAAGCCAAACAAATTATGAGGTTTTCCGGCGGATAAATCCGTCGCGTCGAAATTGTAAAGAGTGCTAGAGCAATTTTAAGACTATCCAAATGATAACTCAGGCCCGAATCTAATTAAACGGCTATGTGCAGCACAGATGTGTCAAGCAAACTGTCTTAATATCCCAAAGCCATGACTGGCACGATCGAAATGTTTGCCAGAGAACTCCACAACGCAAGCGAATAGGGTTATTGGGAGCTGGCAACCAATTGGCTCTCTCACATATTTGGTATGAGGCACTAGTCGGGTTTGTCCAACACCCTATTGTATGGACGTTCAGCTAGGCTTAGACTCATCGTTGAAAAACGTTGGAGAAACCACGTCATGACACCCGAAAAGGTCTTGGGTCATCCTGCCAAGATACTCAGTCAATCTGAGCGCAAAGCATATTTTGAGAACGGCTATCTCTTGAAAGAGAGCTTTGTTTGCAAGGATTGGCTTGAGCGCTTGTGGCAAGCCACAGAGCGAATGATTGATGAAAGTCGTACGTTACGTGCTTCGGATGATAAATTTGATATCGAAAAAGACCACACGTCAATTTTGCCCAAGCTGCGCCGCCTGACCCAACCAGTGGAGCATGACCCGGTCTATTGGGAATTCGCCTCAAATTCAATTATAACCGACCTTGCGGAGGACTTGCTCGGCCCCGACGTTAAGTTTCACCACTCCAAGCTAAATTTTAAATGGTTTGGCGGTGGTGAGGAGGTTAAATGGCACCAGGATATCCAATTCTGGCCGCACACTAATTTCAGCGTGCTCACAATCGGCGTCTATCTCGACGACGTAGGTGAAGAAATCGGGCCCATGGGCGTCTTGCCGGGCAGCCATCGGGGCGAGATCTACAATCAGTATAATGGTGATGATGAGTGGATTGGTTGCCTTAGCGATGGTGATCTTGCCAAAGTACCGCTCGAAAAGGCTGTGCATTTAAAGGGTCCTGCCGGCTCCGTCACAGTACATCATTGCCGGATGCTACATGGTTCAATGGCAAATAATCACCCCAACAAATCACGCCCACTACTGCTAAATGCATTCTCATCAGCCGATTCATTACCAATTACCCCCAACCCCACGCCATCGCGATTTAACGGCACGATCGTGCGCGGCATGGCGGCTCGCCATGCAGAGTTTGAGCCATATCTAGGTCGTCTGCCGCCAGATTGGTCAAGCGGTTATTCATCTATTTTTGCGCTTCAGCAGGAAGAAGAGTCTCTGTAGATATCTAGTATCGTGCAGAGGTTCTCGGGGTGGAACCCCCTCCCGAATCAAACGAAGTACGTTAAGTTTACTCCCCGGCTCATGAACGGACAGGAAGAAATATGACAAAAGAAGTCCTAGTGGAGAGATCAGAAAATATCCTCACGCTTACTCTCAATAGGCCAGAAGTCTTAAACGCGGTAAATGGTCCACTCACGGATCAACTGTTTGATGAACTGACGGCGGTCGAAAACGACTCAAATATCCGATGCGTCGTGATTCGGGGCAGCAGTGGGCACTTCATGGCTGGTGGCGACCTCAAGCTATTTCACGGAGAGCTAGGCCGCGCCTCAGATGAACGCCGGCGCTTCTTTGAAAAATTCGTTTATCAAATACATCCCCTGATACAGTCGATCAAGCGTCTTCCAAAGCCGGTTGTTGCCAGCGTTGAGGGAGCAGCAGGCGGCTTTGGGGTTAGCCTGATGCTAGCCTGTGATCTAGTGATCGCCACTGATACTAGCTTTTATACTATGGCCTACTGCAATATAGGAACCAGCCCTGATGGTTCATCCACCTATTTCTTACCGCGGGCGGTTGGTTTGAAAAAGGCAATGGAACTAGCACTTCTTTGCGATCGTATCGACGCGACAACGGCAAAGGAACTTGGCATGGTCAATTGGGTCGTGCCAGCGGATGAACTAGCAGATGCAACTGCAAAACTCGCGAACAGACTTGCGAGCGGGCCGACAAAGGCCTATGGCAACACTAAACGTCTGCTAAACGCCTCGCTTCATTCTAGTCTAGATGATCAACTGCAAGCAGAGGCCGAGAGTTTTGCTGCCTGCGCTAGCAGTGCAGATTTCATTGAAGGAATCACCGCTTTTGTGGAGAAACGCAACGCAGATTTTAAGGGAAAATAATAACCACTAAATTTGAATGACTCTAAGCATAAGAAGTATATCAGGTGCATGAAGGAGTGATAATTTGGTGGTGTTGAAAAGTTCGTAATTCTCTTTCACTACTCGAGGGCGGGACAGTACTGAGTTGCTTATTCTCAGGGCCAGCTAGTTCAAAAATTAATAATCCTTAATTCATCATAGCCAGGCGGCCCCACGTGCGCCGCTGTCGGGACCATGAACAGCAGCGACAAGACGAGTGGTCTTCGCTCCCGAAGTAACATGGTGCGACCACAACTGCGGTACGCGTTCGTAAAAGCTAGAAACTTTCGATAACCCTCCACCCAGCACAATAACATTAGGGTCGAGAAAATTTATTGCCGCCGAGAGTGCCCGAGCAAGGCGCGATTCATATCGTGCAATTGCTTTGCGAGCTAGCGCGTCCCCCTGGTTCGCAAGTCGCGCTATTTCTTTTGCTTCCGAGGGTTTCTGTGCAACGACGAAATAATCTCGTGATAGGGCGGATCCATTTAGCCATGTTTCGACACAACCTATTCGACCGCAACAGCAAACGTTTTCTGCTCCATCTGACTTCATGCGCCAAGGCAACGAATTATGCCCCCATTCGCCAGCACTACCGTTGGCACCAGTTATTACTCGGCCGTTAACGACGATGCCGCTACCCACTCCTGTGCCTAGGGTAACACCGAACACCACTTCTGCACCCGATGCAGCGCCGTCAATCGCTTCGGATAGAGCAAAACAATTAGCATCGTTTCCAATCTTAATTTTCCGACCGAAGATCAACTCGAGGTCTCTCAAGAATGCTTTGCCTTCTAGCCAGGGTAGGTTGGCTACAAGCAGAGGTTTGCGGTCAGCGCTAAAGACACCCGGCATGCTGATACCGATATGCTCTGCTCGGTCCACTTGTTGCTCCAGTTGAAAAACGGCGTTAGTTATTTTTTTGATGGCAGCCTCATATTCATGCGGCGTCTCATCCCGGTGGCTAGCCAACTCCCGCCCCCCTTTATCGAGAATGACCGCAGCAATCTTGCTCCCACCGATATCGATGCCTATACGCAGACCGTTAGTCATAGAGCCACTCTTCGCCTTCTATCCATACTGCCTTGACCTCCAGGCCGTTATCTAGCCAGACGAGACTCGCATCGTAACCAGTTTTGATTTGCCCGAGCTTTGTACTGAGCCCAAGAAACGCAGCGGGATAGGTCGATGCCATTCGAAGTGCCTCGTCGAGTGGAAGTTCAACTGAACTCACGCAGTGCCGCACTGCACTGGACATTTCAAGGGTGGAGCCAGCGAGCCGTCCATCTGCCAAATAGCAGGAATTGTCCCGCACGATGATTCGATGCCCATCCTGCTCAAACTCAGTTATTTCTGCCCCAACCGGAGCCATGGCATCGGTAACAAGCAAAAGCTTCTTCCGTTTCGCATACCACGCGGCGCGAATTGAAGCTACGTGCACATGCACGCCGTCGGCGATGATACTGCACCAAAGATCATCATCAGAAAGTGCTGCGCCTATCGTTCCGGGTGCCCGCCCAGAAAAGCCGCTCATGGCGTTAAAGAGATGAGTGACGCCACCTAGCCCCTCTGCTTTAGCATTTGCAATTTCTTCCGCTGTTGCTTCCGTATGGCCGCCGAGAACCTTCACACCGGCAGTGTTTAACTCAGCGATCAACCCAGGAGGCGCACATTCCGGTGCAAGGGTGACAATTCGCAGGGCAGGCAACCCTACTAATCCAGCAATTTCTGCTTCGGAGAGTGATCCGATTCTGGTTTGTGGGTGCATGCCCCTTCTCGCGGGATTGATTGCCGGGCCTTCAAGATGAAGCCCAAGTAAACCAGGCACTCCAGAGACCAAGCCTTCCTCAACCGCTTTTATCGCCTCACCCACTGTCTCGCGTGAGCCAGAGATCAAAGTAGGTAGAAAACCGACCGTACCAAATTGCCGGTGCGCATCTCCAATACGCGCAATCGATTCTACATTTGGATGATCATTGAACATTACACCACCGCCACCATTGACCTGAATATCAATGAAACCAGGTGCGAGATACCCGCCCTCTAGATCAAGCTGCCGGATTTCGGAAGAAAGCTCCTGGTCAGCGACGATGCCAGCAATCCTCTTACCGTCGATGAGAACAGCATGGTCTTCCAGACAGTCAAAAGAAGTGAAGATGCGGCAATTGGTCAAAGCGAACAAGAGTGCTCTCCGAATCGTTGGGACGAGTAACAGCCTACCAAGGGGTGACTTGATTGAGATGATTCATTTATTGTGCCGTACATCTCTTGCCGTCAGAAATTCCTCTGAGCTTTACGTATTTAGGACACTACTCGACACTGGCTAGCTCCAGCTATATATCCACTGCTTGTTACTATTCTAGCAGGGAGTTGATTTGGCGTAGCGACAGTTTAGCTATCAAGCTGACGGTCGATCCCAGAAAAGATCTTTTTTGACCCAAATGGCGTTAACGGATGCATCTCAACATAGTTGACGAGTGCTTCTATCCCTTCGATTTTTCTCGAGAGCTTTGCAATTCCTCTTAAGCGCGCACGCCCTACACAACATACGTTGCTGAAGGAATCGATGACGAAGCATAAATTTATACATATATATATAACTTAACGGTAAAGATCAGTTCATTACCAACTTTGATACTTAGAACCATACTCACCATATGTGATGGGCAGATAATGAGGCGATTTGTTGTTCTTGAAGACAATTTTCAAATTTTGATTTGTTGATACTTCGGATTGTATCTTTCAGTTCTGCGGCATATACCTTTGCGTATCAGTCTCCGACAAACCGACGTACACTGCTTGGCTTAGACGCCATATGGTTTCGTTCGCTAAAATCGGTGGGCCGAGACCCATCCGTTAGATGTTCGCGGATGACCCTAACAATAAGGAAAGCAAAATTCATATGAGTGTAGGAACCGTAAAGTGGTTCAATTCCGTCAAGGGGTATGGCTTCATCAGTCCGGATGATGGCAGTAAGGACGCCTTCGTTCACATATCCGCCGTCGAGCGTGCGGGCCTGCCAGGTCTAGCAGAAGGACAACGTGTAGAATATGAACTGCAACCGGGTAAGAACGGTAAAAGTTCAGCAGAGGATCTAAGCCTAGTGGATTAGTAGACGTTTACGGTGTGGCCGGCTTCTCGTATGCATTTGGGTTAATAACTCCCGCACTGGAGACAGGCTGACTTCCTGGCAAAACAGGGTGCCGGCACGCACCGGAACCCACCACGTTCCGTAGGGGTGGAAAGAACGCTCGCATAGGCGCTTGACAGTAAAATGTACCCAGGCGAGCGTAGCGTGAGGATGAAACGACCAAGGGTAGTATGCACTGCCTGGTCGCAAGAGGGACTCTTTTGTCTTTTTCTAGCGACTTTCTGGGAAATCATTCTCTAGCCTTCCCAGGCGAACGCCAAAATTCACTGTTCTATTATGGCAACTTGAAGGAGCGCATCCCGTGAGCGAAATCGTTCTTTATCTCGTCAAATATCAGAATGAGCAAAAAGCGGCCATGATCGATAATCACAAAATGCAGGACCGCGCAGCCGTTCATAAAAAAGCTATTGCAGATTTTGGCGGCAAGCCAATTGCGCAATATGGCAGCTACGGCGAATATGACATGATCTATATCTATGAAATGCCAGACAAGAAGGCACTCGCGGCAAATTTGCACCTAACCGATGCTTTCGGGCTGGCCAAATATTGCAAAGCTATACCACTTTTAAGCGCTGGTGATTTTGCAGCATCCCTAGCATTGGCGGGCAATACGCCGACAGAATACAGCGCAGCAAATGAAATAGCGTAAAGTATGAGCGGGATGAAGTATTCCTGTTATTCCATCACCATTAGTAATGACCTCAATTCTGGGGCAGTCGGAGAATTGCTCAGCGTTTGTGACGGTTTCTAACAATTCTTCGGTAGAGCGGATAAAGAGAGATGGTTGGCGCTACTTCACGTCTATTTATTGAGATTCACGGAACAGCTACATGTTCATAACTTCTGTCCATTGGCCCAACATTGCCACTGGTTATGAACAGGTGTCAGTAAATAAAGAGACATAATTGTTGTTCCCACGCCGCCCCTTTTGCAGTTAAGCGAGATAGAGAACCCCAATCTAACCTTTTTCCATACATGGGCGCAGAGATATCTTACCCTTGGGTTGATGGTCGCTGACCCGAGGCAAAAATTTCGTCAAGCATGGCTATTGAGGCATCTGTGGTTGGAATGACAGCTGCGAAACCGCCTCGCAAGGAGGCCATTGTCGCATCGTGGGCTTCCTTGCTGAAACCGGCAATGGCTTCATCGATCATCACGACGGCAAAGCCTCGGTCAGCAGCATCACGTACAGTTGTTTCAACGCAGTAATTTGTGACGCAGCCCGAAATCAACAAGGTCTCAATATCCATTTCGCGCAGAAGATTTTCAAAATTAGTACTATTGAAGGCGCCGAAACTCCGTTTGCGAAAAACTGTCTCGCCTTCTTCTGGGGTTAGCTCTTCGAGAATTTTGAATGTTGGTGATTTGGTCCAATAAAAATCATTCAGGCCAGATCGCTCCTGGAGATCAATAATCCAGTGGCGCATGCGCTTGTTAAAATCGCGCAAGTCCTGATAGTCAGATCCCACGACCACGTGGATTACGTGAAGATTGGTGGAGCGAGCATGATCGAGCATGCGGCGAATTGCTGGCACGACCGTTGCCAGACGTTCAACATAATATGCTGTTGATCCAGGATGGAGTTTCTCGAGCGCGGCTACGACACCGTAATCGGCATGCGCATCGTGATATTGCATATCAATCACTACCAAGGCGGTCTTAGCTAGGTTGATATTGATAGGTGGCAATAAGCTTATTTCGCCCGATGGCTGGTAAAAATATTTACTCTCAACGCTTGTCATGCGCGAGAATAAGCACGAGCTGTTAAAGACCTCAAGCGAAATAGCTAAGTAGATGCCGTAGAATTAAGCAAAAACAGAAAGCAATAAACGTTTCAGACGGTTAGCAGCAGGTTTGGTTTCAATAAATATCTTTCATTGACCGCAGGGGAATAGGCTTGTCATTGGTCAATCATGCAGCACTGGTCAGCATCAAGCCCTTCTGAAGCGCCAAAAGCAAGGTCATCAGAACAGGAGCTGATACGGTAGATTCCGCAATAGCACTTAATATATTCATCAGGTTTGTCACGACTAAGACCGGCATGACGATTAAGGTGCCGGTCGAGGAAGCAGTCGCCGAGGCACTCAACGCCTGCTCGTCGGCGCATAACGAGTTCCTGTTTAACCAGTTGGGCCGTCCCTTCAAAAGTGAGAAGAAGGGTTTGCAGAACTGGTTTGACCGTGCCGTGAAGGCGGCGGGTCTGCCCAAGGGGCTGTGTCATCACACGGTGTACGCAAGACCTGCGCCACCAAGATGGCCGAGCACTCAACTGAGTATCAGATGATGGCGGTGTTTGGATGGCAGAACGCCAACGATGCACGACCATATATCGAGGCGGCGAATCGTTTGAGGCAGGCCGCCATTGCAATGAAAGCAGAACATCGTGGTCAACTGGATGACGGAGTGATGGTCAACTATTTGAGAAACGCAAGTTAAATCAAGCAATTATGGTGATAGGTGGCGACCCCTAGGGGAATCGAACCCCTCTTTTCAGGTTGAAAACCTGATGTCCTAACCGATAGACGAAGGGGTCGCTGAGCAACAGGCTATCTAGTTTGCTGAACGCGTAAAATCAAGGCCATCTCACTTAATTTTTGGTAAATTTTAACATTTAGCCTTGTACTGGAGCGGCGTCGTCGATTACCAATTGCACGTCGGTACGTCCCTGCCAACGATTTAACCTTAGATGGCCTGCGATGTGGAGCGGGCCAGCGCTCGGAGAGAGTAACAGATGGCCGAGTTCTTCTCCACCTGCACGGAAAGCAATAGCTACAAGACGTTGGCCTGTCGCTCCGGCGAGCACGCAGCGCACATGACCTCGGCCAACAATCTTTGCATTAACGATACGAGCAGGAGTTATAACCAGGCGGGGCTCTGAATTACCTGAGCCGAAGGGCCCGACTTGAGCAAGCTCCTCGACCAAGCCAATATTTGCACCCTCTACCGATACTGCACCGTCGATGCCCAGGTTGGCCGCTTCGCGCGCTGACGCTACGACCGCTGCAAGGCGTTCCATTAAAAAGGTGCCAAGTTCAGCGATTTTCTCCTCGGTCACGGTGAAACCCGCCGCCATTGCGTGGCCACCGCCATTGATTAGGAGATTGGCTTGGCGCGCCGCCGTCACCGCAGCACCAATATCAACCCCGGGGATGGATCGGCAGGATGCTTTACCCTGCCCCTTCTCCACGGAGATTGCTATGGCCGGTCGTGAATATTGATCCTTCAATCGACTGGCGACGATGCCGATTACGCCCGCATGCCAACCGGCACCAGCTGTGATAACGATCGGAGCGTTGCTATTGTCGCGAGCTTCTACTTGCATCTGAGCAGCCGCCAACACCTCGGCCTCGATCGCCTGACGCTCCTTGTTGAGATCGTCAAGACGGCGTGCGATTTCGTGGGCGACGTGTGAATCCTCAGTGGTGAGCAAACGGATTCCTAGGCTTGATTCTCCCACACGCCCCCCAGCATTAACCCGGGGACCAAGTACATAGCCCGCATGATAGGCTGTCGGCGCCTCCTCGAGATTTGCCGTGTCGGCAAGTGCTGCAAGGCCCGTATTTTCGCGCGCCGCCATCACCTTTAGGCCTTGTAAGGTAAGTGCTCGGTTAATCCCGGTGAGCGGTACCACATCACATACCGTTCCTAAGGCGACCAGATCAAGCAGCGCAAGAAGGTCAGGCTCGGGTCGATCAAGTCCATAATAACCGACCTCCCGCAAAGTTCTATTAAGCGCAACTATAAGAAGGAAGGAGACACCAACCGCCGCTAACTGTCCAAGCCCGCTTTCATCGTCAAGTCGGTTGGGATTCACTACAGCAGTGGCAGTCGGCAAACGTGGCTCAGCAATGTGATGATCAATAACGATCACGGAGATCCCTGCAGCCGCAGCCTCTTCTAAAGCTTTGAAGGCAGAGATACCACAATCGACAGTGACGATGATTTTAGCACCCTGAGCATTGAGCATATGGAGCGCTGGAGCATTTGGGCCGTAACCCTCACGGGCACGGTCTGGAATATAATATATACCGTCACCACCGATAGCTTTAAGAAAACGCAGAATGAGCGCACCAGATGTTGCACCATCGACATCATAATCGCCGAAGACGGCTATTTTGTCTCCTTTTCTAATGGCTTCCGCCATGTGTGCTGCTGCTAAATCCATATCCCGTAGCACGGAGGGATTAGGCAACATGTCGCGCAACGCAGGATTAAGGAAAGACTCTGCTTCCCCGGCAAAAATCCCACGCGCAGCGAGTACACGAGCTAGAATATCCGAAACCTCAAGCTGTTGCGCCAAAGCGAGTGCGGCGCGTTCGTCCGCGAGGCGGGGGCGCCAATATTTGCCCGAAACCGAACGCACGACAGATAGAAATGCGTCTCCCGTGCCCGAACCGGCCAGCATGCTCGGTTCTCCTATAATTTACTCCTTTGACAAGCCGCGCGTAAAATCGTGCTCGGCCTCGATCATTCGAAGCGTGCCTGTTAGCGAACGCATTACTACTGAATGGGTGTGAGCACCACCAGGAAAACGGCGTACACCTCTCAGCATAGCGCCATCAGTTACCCCTGTTGCTGAAAAAATGACATCGCCACCAGCCAGCTCGTGTAATGTGTATTTACGGTTAAAATCGGTGATGCCCATGGCGCGCGCGCGCCTCTTTTCATCATTATTACGAAACACCAAGCGGCCCATCATCTGACCGCCGATGCATCTGAGCGCTGCTGCTGCAAGGACGCCCTCAGGAGCACCGCCGGTGCCGATATAAATATCGACCGAACGGTCGAGACGAGTCGTGGCAATAACGCCAGCTACATCACCGTCACGAATAAGTTGGATACGTGCCTTAGTCTCACGAAGCTTAGCGATTAGCTCGCTATGACGCGAGCGATCGAGAACCAGCACCATCAGGTCCGCTATATCGCATTTCTTGGCTTTCGCTAGACGGGCAAGATTAACTGCTGGTTCATCATCGATATCTATTAGGTCCTCAGGAAGTCCATCACCGATAGCGATCTTATCCATATAGGTATCCGGTGCGTTGAGAAATCCACCCTCCTCTGCCATGGCTAGAACAGCGAGAGAATTTGGTGCGCCAGTGGCACAGATCGTTGTACCTTCCAGAGGATCAATTGCAACATCCACCTTAGGACCATTTCCAGTACCGATTTTCTCGCCGATAAAAAGCATCGGCGCTTCGTCTCGCTCACCTTCGCCAATCACCACCGTGCCATCAATATCTAGAACGTTAAGAGCGCGACGCATGGCGTCGACTGCTGCCTGATCAGCCGCAACCTCATCGCCAAGACCAGTTAGATAGGAGGCCGCGCAAGCAGCGGATTCTGTAACACGAACAGCGTCAAGTGCTAGATTACGGTTTAGGGAAACTTCTTCGACCATCTTGGTTATTCCTTTTTGCCCCGGTGAGTACGCCTATGACAAATTTACTATGCGAATCATGCGCGGCGTTTCCAATACGGTATTCAACTGATCCATAGCCGAAAGCGCACGCGCCAACGATTCCTCCTCTGCAGCATGAGTGGTCAAAACTACGGGCACCGCCTCATCCGGCCGCCGGCCATGTTGCAGCATGGATTCAACCGAGACGCTTTGCTCTCGTAGACAGGCGGCGATATCGGCAATTACCCCGGGTCGATCAACAACCATTAGACGGATGTAATAACTTCCGACATGGCTTCCTGGAGGGGCCTTGGGGCGCACCTCAAGATTCGAGACTGGCACGGCAAAAGTCGGCAAAACCAACCCACGAGCGATATCGGCCAGATCGGAGACAACCGCAGAAGCGGTTGGTCCCGCACCAGCACCGGCGCCTTCGAAAGTTGCGGTGCCAATATAATCACCTTCTGTCACTACGGCGTTCAACACGCCATCGACATGCGCAATGGCTGCGCGCTCCGGCACCATGCAGGGATGGACGCTCTGTTCTATTCCGGCTTCGCTGGCTCGTGCCACACCTAGCAACTTGACGCCGTATCCCAGTTCTTCCGCATATTGAATATCGAGTGGGTTGATATGTCTAATGCCTTCGATTTTGATCGCATTGAAATCGACCGGACATCCGAATACAAGGCTAGTGAGAAGCGCAAGCTTGTGCGCCGAATCGATACCGTCAACATCGGTCGAAGGGTCTGATTCGGCATAGCCGAGTTCCTGAGCTTCCGTAAGAACCGTGTCGAAATCCCGAGGCGTACCAGCTCGCACTCCATCGCGCATCTCGGTTAAAATATAGTTGCAAGTGCCGTTAAGGATACCATAGACGCCCGAAAAGCTATTGGCGGCCAATCCTTCCCGCAGCGCCTTAATTATTGGAATACCCCCGGCAACAGCAGCTTCATAACCGAGATTAACGCCACCCAACTCCGCCAGCTTCGCAAGTTTATTACCATGATGAGCGAGGAGTGCCTTGTTAGCCGTGACGAGATGCTTACCTTTCTCAAGGGTATACTCGGAAAGCACTCGCGCCGCACCTTCGGCACCACCAATAAATTCGCAAACTACATCGATATCTGGATCGGTCGCCAGATCGCAAACATCGTCGTACCACCTTAGATCAGAAATGTCGGTTGTGCGTTTGCGGCCCCTATCTTTTGCGCAAACTGCAACCACTTCGAGCCATTTACCCGAGCGGTTTTTCAACAGTTCTCGCTGCTCATGAAGCAGCTTTAGAACGCCACCACCGACCACACCGAGGCCAGCCATTCCGATGCGAACGGTGTCACTCACCGCTTTCCCCCAAGTTCATATTTTACATTAATAGAATAGTGTAATGGCTTGTTTTATAGTTTATTTAGTATATCAAATAAATTTCTGTTCGGCGATTGTAGGCTTCGCCCTTTGGCATATACTCATGGAAAATAGGCTCATTATCCGAACGAGCGGTAACTGTTATAGCCTCGGCTGAAACGCCGAGACGCGATAATTCTAAAGAAACGGCCGTAGCGCGGTCGAGGGAAAGATTAAAATTGATCATCCGGTGACTCTCCGTAGCCATATCACGCGTTCGCTTGCTGGCATGGCCAACAACATGAACTGTGCCACCAAACTTGCGATGAAGCTTCACTACTTCTTTTAAGGCTGCACGATTTGGAGAATTTAGCGAAGCCGACCCTAGGGCAAAGGGAATACTCGCCGCCTGGAAACTAACACTGGCCTGCCCGCTATAGCTTCTATCTCCCCTCGAGCTTAGCGATGGCAACGAATAAGTATCAATATCAACTTGGGCCAAATCAGCGCTGTCTGAATTTACTGCGCGGTCGATAGACAGCCCGTTACCATGATACTGGCTTGCGGCCTGCTTTAGCTTGTCCTTGCTATGAGGCGTACGACCCGAAGAATCAAAGCGCTCGTTAAACATTGCCCGGAACTGACTAATCGTCAAAACACCTGATCTTGAACGATCTTGCCCTGCAGCAACTGCGCGGGAATCTCGCCGACCTCCGGTGTAGCTAGTTTCTGACTTTCTCACGCTCTGGGCCAAAACGTTTTGCCGACTGTCCAACAGGCTACTATCATCTGCATAAGTCGATCTGTTGTCGTTACTAGATATTCTCAAATTCTCTGCTATTTCAGTCCGTCGGTCTCGCAGGACCTGTTCAGAAGCGGGCTCAATATTATTGATCCGGCGTTCTTCAGCCAAGCTGGATGAAGATCTAGACACTCTTTTTTCCGTCTCCGTCGCATAGCTCTGTTCGGTTGCTTTGGCTGACCGTAATTTTTTCCGCTGGAATGCTTCTCGATGCGTTGTAGATTCGAACTGAGGATCCGCTTCATTCCCCGTAACAATGGTCTCCCTTAGCAAGGGGGCGACTTCGACATAGCGGCTTCGCAACGTCTCATTTGTATAACTCGCTTCATCTCGGTCTGCGATCAGGCCTTCGCTAAGCTGATCCAGATCTTTGCTGGTCGAAACCGCTCGGGGTTTATCTGGTACTTCGTTCAGTTTGGGGAAATCCTGATCATTATTGGCTTGCTCGATAGCGAGTACGTTAGCCTCATCGCCTTCAAAATAATCCCCGACATCTTCCAGCACTTCCGAGCAAGACGCAGCGCCCAGCAATCCTACGGCAAGCGCCGCAGGAGCCAGCTGGCGGGTGGAAATACGCAGTATTTTCCAGCTGTTCAGCATATTTACTCGCATTAGTTCGGCACTGTCTATTCGACGATGGTAGAGCGGAACGAACAATTTTACTAGCATAGATCAGCCACGTGTTAACGCTTTTTGCCTAAAATTGAGGTATCAGAAAAAGCGTTGAGACGACAATTACCGCACAGAATGAAAAATCGGCAACGAACAAAATTGCACGGGGCCGGCTAATGAACTCATACGCATGTAGATGCAAAAACAAAAAATCGTCGACTAATTCACCAATGGACAGAATAATAATTGCTGTTTCAGTATCTTAGAGATTATTCGATTTTGGTGTGTACTTTACCGGCATGACTTAGCTAACCCCAGCCAACTGGGTGAATCTTGTCTAGGCGAAAGTAGCGTTTTCGGAGGCCTCCACCAAACTCCTAAAGCTTACGACCAAACGCATAATGGGTAGTGATCAAAAACAGTCCGCAGTCTTCCCTTAACTCGATGAAGGACAATCCCGGGCCATAGAACAAAATATAGTAGATAACTTCAGCCCTACGACAGGCAAACAAGAAGACTGCGCTTCAATGCAAAGCGGTACAAAAAAACTTTGTTGAAGTTAAGACCTGGAAAGCGAATTCGCTTTCGAATATTCCCGGCCGCGCGCCGCATAGGCGGCGGCTACGCGATCTATTTCCTCGCGCTCGGCGATGCTAACGGAGCGAACAAATTTGGCAGGTGTACCCATCCATAATTCGCCACTCTTGACTCGTTTTTTTGGCGGCACCAATGCTCCCGCGGCGACCCAAGCACCGGTTTCGACCACAGAATAATCCATTACCACCGCGCCCATGCCGATCATGCAGGCGTTCTCCAGGATGCAGGCGTGGAGGAGACATTGATGGCCGATAACAACGTCCTCGCCGATGACGGTTGGGCCATCCTTAGTTGCGGTATGAATGACCGTGCCGTCCTGGATATTAGATCTTGCGCCAACGCGAACATAATTGACGTCGCCCCGAATGACACCGCCGAACCAGAGACTTGCCTGCTCCGCCATCTCAACATCACCAATTATACTTGCTCCTGGAGCAACATAGGCGCTCGGTGCGAACCGCGGCCAGACATTGCGAAAAGGAAGAATATGCGCGCCTTCGGTGTTCATCACTTACGGAAAAAGTGGGAGTTGTCCGAGCCCGGTAGTTTCGGACAAGCCATACATCAAATTCATGTTCTGTAGTGCTTGGCCAGAAGCGCCCTTGACCAAATTATCAATTGCTGTCAGCAAAATAGCTCGGCCTGGGCGGCGGTCATCAAAAACACCAATCAGGCAATGATTCGCGCCACGCACTTGGTGTGTGGTAGGCGATACGCCCTCGTCCATAACGTGCACAAATGGTTCGTCATCGTAGAGCTCGCTAAGCGTCGCACGCAAATCGTTAGCAGAGATTCCTTTAGCGAGGTGAACATAGATGGTTGCTAGGATGCCCCGGTTCATCGGAACGAGATGCGGGGTAAAGGTAACCAAGACTGTTCTGCCTGCCGCTCTTGACAAAATCTGATCAATTTCGGGGCTATGTCGGTGCTCTGCCAAACCATAGGCATGCGCTCCCCCATCTACTTCGGAAAACAAAGTGCCCAGCTTAGGCTCGCGGCCAGCACCGCTTACGCCAGACTTGGCGTCGATGATAATTTCATCGCCTACTACCTGGCCGTTCTCTAGGAGTGGCGCGAGGGCGAGTAGCGGACCAGTTGGATAACAGCCTGGGTTGGCCACAAGCCTCGCAGCTGCGATGTCATTTCGATTTAACTCAGTAAGGCCGTAGACCGCTTCCCGTTGTAAATCGACAGCGTGATGTTCTTGGCCGTACCATTCGGCATAAATCTTCGGGTCTACGAGACGAAAATCTGCTGAGAGATCGACCACTTTAAGGTGAGTCGGCAAGCCGGCGATTACTTGCTGCGTCGTTCCATGAGGCAGACAACAAAAGACCGCGTCGAGAGAATCAAAATCGCAGGAGTCGATGGTGACGAGATCGGGCAAGTTCATTGTGGCCAGGCAGGGAAAAACTTCGGCAAGGCGAAGCCCAGCGCGGCGCTCAGCCGAAAGCATTGAGACTTCCATGTCGTTATGCCCGGCTAGCAGACGCAACAGTTCACCACCAGTGTAGCCGCTTGCACCAAGAATACCGATCCTAATTTTGCTGGCAGCGATATTTGTCATGTCTAATTCATTATATTTTCATAATTCTCGGCGATGACGCCAAATTCAGTTTAACGCCAATGGAACCTAGATGGACTAACGAGGCATATTAGGCTGTACCCAACAAATTCCCTAGTTATTGTGCTGCCATCAATTAGCATACGATCATATCAAAGTAAGTTAACGTCGGATTGGTTAATACAGAGGCGCCCTCGGCGATCTACTAGAACTGCGAATACCACAGAATACGAGTCGAGCCAGCTTCCTAAAAATATTGTGCCCGGGATACAGCGCACCGCGCCACGCAGGAACAGGTATCCCGCAATAACTAACCTAGCGCTTGGAGAACTGGAAGCTTCGTCGGGCCTTAGCCTTGCCGTATTTTTTACGCTCAACCACTCGGCTATCACGAGTAAGGAACCCGCCTGATTTAAGAATAGTTCTTAGGCCTGGCTCGCGAGCAACAAGGGCACGTGAGAGACCGTGCCGTACGGCTCCAGCTTGACCCGATAAGCCACCGCCACCCACCGTGCAGACTATATCGTATTGTTCGCGCCGATCAGTGGCATCAAAGGGTTGATTAATAATCATGCGAAGTGCAGGACGTGCGAAATAAGTCTCTACCTCGCGCCTATTGACCGTGATCTGGCCGGAGCCCGGCTTGATCCATACGCGAGCGACGGCATCTTTGCGCTTACCCGTAGCATAAGTACGGCCCTGAGCATCGACAACGGGTTCCGGTGCAGCAGCATCCGCCTGTGTTTCGGCAACCTGGCCCAACTCGGCCAAACTGTCGAGTGTGCGGGTTTCTTCTTCAGCCAAGAATCGCGCTCCTCTTGTTCTTCGGGTTCATAGCAGCGACGTCAAGAACTTCCGGCTGCTGCGCATCGTGAGGATGCTCGGATCCAGCATAAACCTTTAGATTGCTCATTTGCTTTCGCCCAAGCGGTCCCTTAGGGATCATCCGCTCCACCGCTTTGGAGATCACCTTCTCCGGTGTCGGTCCAGCGAATACCTTTGCGGGTGAAGTACTGCGAATACCGCCAGGATAACCTGTGTGGCGATAATAAGTCTTGTCCACCAGTTTGTTGCCCGTGAGCTTGACCTTTTCGGCATTGATCACGATGACATTATCTCCACAATCCATATGCGGCGTATAACTAGGTTTGTGCTTGCCTCTGAGGCGGGTGGCGACGAGCGCCGCCAAGCGACCAAGTACGATGTCTTCAGCATCAACGAGAAGCCATTTCTTATCGATGTCCTTGGGAGTAGCCGAATAGGTTTTCATGGCTTTGAAAATCCGTGTAAGTATGACGCCGCCGATCCTGCTCGCGCCAGAGAAGGCGGAAAGTATGTCACAAAAAGTTGGCGAGTCAATCAAAAGCCGTTTTATTTCATTTATTTAATTGACGGTATTATAGTAGTGATATCTCTATTTAAGCTGCGGTTGGCGACCTGAACCTATAGCCTTAATATTGGCCCCAACAAGCATTCGGAAAATTACCATGGCAACAAACACCGAACGACTTAAACAAACTGAAGCCCCCCTTCTACTGAGTAGCCATTCAGACGGCGTGGTGATCTTAAAGCTTAATCGCCCTTCGGCGCGCAACAGTCTTTCTACCGGACTAATGTCAGCTCTTCAGGCTGAGCTCGACAAAATTAAAATTAATAATAGCGTGCGCGTTGTTGTTATCGAGGCGGCTGGAGAAGTATTTTGCGCAGGGCATGATCTGAAAGAAATCCGCGCTAATCCTGGGCGACCAGCTTACGAAGCGTTATTCAGGCAGTGTGCGGCACTAATGACCGGTATCGTTAATCTACCGCAACCTGTAATTGCCAAGGTACATGGCTTAGCAACGGCAGCGGGATGTCAACTTGTGGCGAGTTGTGATTTGGCCGTAGCAAGCGAGAGCGCGCGGTTTTGTACTCCGGGCGTGCATATCGGTCTTTTTTGCTCGACGCCGATGGTCGCACTCAGCCGCAACGTGCCGCGCAAAGCAGCTATGGGAATGCTGCTGACTGGAGATACGGTTAATGCTGAAACAGCGCGCGAATGGGGTCTCGTGAACCAAGCGGTCACGGATGATGAATTGGACAAAGCGGTAGAGGAACTTGCAGATAAGATCGCCAAAAAATCACCGCTAACGGTCAAGATCGGCAAAAAAGCATTTTATAGTCAGCTCGAAATGGGCCTAGATGATGCGTATACCTATGCCAGCCAAGTGATGACTGAGAACATGTTGGCCAAAGACGCTGAGGAAGGTATCGATGCATTCCTGGAAAAGCGCGCACCGGTTTGGAAAGGTAAATGAGACAGTTTAATAAGCACAACCAATGGTCCCATTTATGGTAGACGTCGCTATTAAGTCGACAGATGGCAATCCGCTTGTCTATCTGCCGCGTCACGATATTTATCCCGACGACCTATTGCGCGGAATCTTAAGCAAGGTCCGAACCATCGCTGTTGTCGGCGCCAGCACAAATTGGAAACGACCGAGCTTTTACGCCATGAAATATTTGGTGAACAAGGGTTACAAAGTAATCCCGGTCAATCCCACAAGGGTTGGAGAGGAACTTTTCGGGGAAAGGGTGATCGACAGTATCGCAGATTATCCTGGCAAACTCGACATGATTGATATCTTTCGTACCTCTGAGGAGGCCTATGACGTCACTAAGGACGTGATTGCCAATAAAAAAGCAAAAGGCATCGAAGTGCTGTGGCTGCAGCTCACTGTACGTAACGACAAGGCTGCCGAAATGGCTGAAAAAGCTGGATTAACCGTGATTATGAACCGTTGCCCGAAGATTGAGTTTGCCCGGCTTTCAGGCGAGCTCGGCTGGAGTGGTATTAACACGAAAATTATCACGGCCAAAAGGCTAAGGGCGCCTAGAGGATGAATAGGGACAAAAAACTGACTCCAAGTGCCGATCCAAATCTACCACGTGATTACGGAATCGAAACCCTCGCCATCCACGCCGGCGCCCAGCCCGACCCGACTACTGGCGCCCGAACGACACCCATATTTCAGACAAATTCGTTCGTGTTCGACGATGTGGATCATGCGGCTGAACTATTTAATCTGCAAACCTTTGGTTACATCTATTCACGGCTGACCAACCCCACGGTAGCAGTGCTCGAACAGAGAGTTGCCGCCCTTGAAGGTGGACGCGGTGCGGTTGCGGTTGGAAGCGGCCATGCTGCTCAGTTCCTTGTCGCAACGGTATTTCTTGAAGCTGGCGACGAATTTATTGCCTCAAACAATCTCTACGGCGGTTCGGTGACCCAATTCGGGACCAGCTTCGCGCGACTTGGCTGGAAATGCCATTTCGTCGATATGACGAATCCGATGAATATCGAAAAAGCTATGACTGACAAGGTCAAATTCATCTTCTGCGAGGGGTTGTCCAACCCTGGTGGCATTGTGCTCGATATCGAAAATATCAACCCAATCGCGCGCAAGCACGGTATTCCACTAATTATCGACAACACCCTGGCAACTCCATACCTTTGGCAGCCCTTCAAATCCGGTGCTGATATCGTCGTTCATTCGGCAACCAAATTCATTGGCGGTCATGGCAACTCGATGGCGGGTGTAGTCGTTGAATCAGGCAAATTCGACTGGTTTCAAAACGATAAGTTCCCTGCCCTCACCAAACCAGACCCGGCCTATCACGGCCTAACCTTTGCCGAAACTTTCGGAGATTTTGCTTTCACATTTAAGATGCGCGCGGTGGCGCTTCGAGATTACGGGCCAGCCCTGTCGCCAACGTCAGCCTGGAATATCCTGCAAGGGGTTGAAACACTGCCGCTGCGAATGGAACGTCATTGCAGCAACGCCCAAGCCACAGCCGAATATCTTGAAGCACATCCTAAAGTAGAATGGGTTTCATATGCTGGCCTCAAATCGAGCCGCTATCATGATCTCTCAAAAAAATATCTTCCCAAGGGGGCCGGCTCGGTTTTTACCTTTGGCGTCAAGGGTGGTTTTGAGGCGGGCATAAAAGTTGTAGAACGGGTCAATATGTTTTCCCACCTTGCCAATGTTGGTGATACCAGGAGCCTGATTATTCATCCAGCCTCCACCACCCACCGCCAACTCACTGAAGAGCAACGCATAGCAGCTGGCGCTGGCCCAGACGTGGTTCGACTTTCCATTGGCATTGAAACTCTCGACGATATCATTGCCGATTTGGAACAGGCACTAGAGCTAATTTAGAGGCTACCAGTTTTATTAGGCTGGGGTAGCATTCTCATGCACTGTCCCCGGAATCCAGAGATCCATGTCCTCAGTGCCGTAAGCAATATGCTCAGACGGCAAACGGCGCTGGCGGGCAATCCAGCGTCCACCAACTGGTATGTTATAGTAGGCGCGAGCACACCAAGTTGGCCATGAAGTAAGAGGCCAAGTTGCCTTTGACCAGCGCTGAGTATGCTCAGCGAGTGGCCGCTGACGTGTTTCCCACTGGCCCAACACCGTTCCAATATCAACTTTATCGTCAATCATATTAGCAAGTGTGAGCGCATTGACAATCGAAGTACCGCAGCCCTGCCCAAGACCAGGTGACATGGAATGAGCTGCATCTCCAAGCACTGCGACGTTACCTACAGACCAACTTTTGAGTTTTGTAGTGACAAAGCGATCATAGCGCCCCTCGTTTCCAAATCTTTCAATAATTGATTCGAGGTTGGGAAAAGATTTTTTCCACACATCCTTGCGTACGGGGACTTCGCTTGCTTTCCTATCGTTTGCAGGCATAGTTAGACATATATAAAAGACTTCGCGGTTGCATGGTGTGTATAGAATACGCCGATCACCGCTCCACCACTCCTTAATCCGCACCGATTCCTTCTCATCATACTCGCTCGCCACATGGGGGACCAAAAGCCGGATGGCGCCGTCAACATGGTTATACTGGTTGGCAACAAGATCGAGAGAATCTCGTACTTTTGAATGAACGCCATCACATGCTGCAACTAGGTCAGCCGAATAAGATTTACCGTCCGCTGTTATTAGCCTACCAATCGCCTGAGCAGCAATCGCTTCAGATCCCGTAACGATTTCAACACCAGCACGCTCAGCGGCACCCATAATCGCCCGGAGAAGTTGTTGGCGTGGCAGGCAAAATACTCGTGAATAGGGATGGCCGAAAGAAATACTATCAATCGGGCGACCGCGGTCATCCCAGCTTCGCCAGTCCGGCGCCTCGGTGCAGCCAATCAGGGCTTCGTCAGCAGCTCCGATAGCATCGAGTACACGTACGCCGTTTTCCCAAATCCAAATACCAGCGCCAAAAGCTCGAATTTCGGGGGAACGTTCATGAACACGCACCGACCAGCCACGTTTTGCCAATGCAGCTCCGAGAGTTAGTCCGGTAAAACCACCGCCAGCGATCTCCGCGTGCCGTTTCTCAGCCATGGCAAGCGCTCCCCTTAAAAAGGCCATCAATTGACCCTATCCAACAGTAATGGAAACCATTTAGTAAAATTCGTGGATCATTTCTTTCTACTTATGCGAATTAAATATGAATTCCCGAAAAAACAATGATCTGAATATCGATTTGTGATTTTTCTACCGATAAATCGTCCTGTCTCAGCGCTTTAACTACCTGTCTTTCGACCTGCCTGCCTCAAGATAGCAAAGCTAAATCAGTCGTCCTCTAACCCTGGACAAATATGGGCGACCGTCCAGATAGTTCCATACATCCGGTCCTGCTAATACATACAAAAGTACTATGGCTTGGTATAGAATAAATCATTCGAGTATATATCTATTTAAAATGGAGGAGTTAATCTCACATGCCCTACTTCCGCTTGGGGGGCGCAAAGGAATTCAGCAAAATATGTGCTTGATAAGAACCAATAAAATTTAGTGCGTAAGAAGACAGCAGGAAGAAAAAACGTGCAAGAACTTTTCTAGTGTTTAGATCTTTAGAACCTATAGACAATTGGAACAACCGCAGACGAAGAACCGATTGCTATATGTAGAGCGGCGCCATGATCGACGGATTCAATATTTGCCCGGCCACCCCACAAGCCGCCGGTGGATCAAGTGGTAATTGAGAAAGTTCAAAGGTTGTCTCAGCCTTACTGCCGACATCACCGAATTAGATAGAAAGCACCCATTTCAAAAATAGAGAAAAATACCGGACGTTCGACGATTGCCGCAACTCCAGGAAGCAGCTAAATTCTTAGCGGTGCTTGTAAGCATCCCCTGGCTTGGCTAAAAGGGCAGAGGGAAAACACCAGAAAACGGAACCAGTTGATGCAATTAATTTTAGCGGAACCGAGGGGCTTTTGTGCTGGTGTGGAGCGCGCCATTGAGATTGTCGAGCGCGCTATTGAAGTTTACGGCCCCCCAGTCTATGTGCGGCACGAAATAGTTCACAACAAGCGCGTTGTAGCTGAGTTACGAGAAAAAGGCGCCATATTTGTGGAGGAAGTGGGAGAAGTGCCAGACGGCGCGGTGACCATCTTTAGCGCCCATGGCGTAGCCGAAAGTGTGGAAATAGAGGCGCGCAAGCGCGGACTGCCAGTTATAGACGCCACCTGCCCTCTCGTTGCCAAGGTCCATATCGAAGCACAGCGATATGAATCAGATGGCGACGAGGTGATCTTAATTGGGCATGAAGGCCATCCGGAAGTCGAAGGCACTAGCGGCCGTCTGTCAAAAGGTCCGCAGATCGTTGCGACGGCAAAAGAGGTGCAATCGCTCAAAGTCTCCAATCCAGAAAAAGTGGCCTACGTCACCCAAACCACCCTTAGCGTCGACGACACACGAGAGGTAATAGAAGCGCTTAAGCACCGCTTCCCAAAAATTTCCGGACCCGACGTCAAGGATATCTGCTACGCGACCCAAAATCGTCAAGCTGCAGTACGCGCACTAGCCGAGAACGTTCAGCTCATTCTTGTTGTCGGTGCACGCAACAGCTCAAATTCAAACCGCCTACGTGAAATTGGTGAAGAGATGGGAGTTCCGACCTATCTCGTCGAGGACGCCACTGATTTAAACCGTGGCTGGTTCGAGGGAGTCGAACGTGTTGGCATTACCGCTGGCGCCTCTTCTCCAGAGCAATTGGTTCGCGAACTTTACGATAAACTACGTGAGTTCTCTGACGTTGAACTTAAGTTTCAGAACGGTATCAAAGAGCGGGTACGCTTTAAATTACCAGAAGAATTGGTACGCAGAGGAGAAGACGGACGCACCCCTGGCCACAAACAGATCACAGCGCCGTAGGTCTGCTTCGCTATGTCCGTTCCTCTAATTCAAAAAATCCGCGTTGGCGCTTATGTGCTATCCAAGCGCTTAACTAAAACTAAGCGCTATCCTCTTGTGCTAATGCTTGAACCCCTCTTTCGTTGCAATCTCGCTTGCCCTGGTTGCGGCAAGATTGACTACCCTGCAGCGATCCTTAACCAGCGCTTAAGCAAAGCCGAATGCCTTGAGGCGGTAGACGAATGCGGCGCACCGGTAGTCTCAATTCCAGGCGGCGAACCTCTAATTCATCCAGAAATGAAGGAAATAGTCGAAGGTATCATCCAACGTAAGAAGTTCGTCTATCTCTGCACGAATGCCCTCCTCTTAGCAAAAAAACTAGATCAATATAAGCCGAGCCCCTATCTCACCTTCTCAGTTCACCTCGACGGACTGGAAGATGCGCATGACAAGGCGGTTGATCAGAAAGGCACCTTTAAGAGCGCTATCTCAGCAATTAAAGAGGCACGAACTCGCGGCTTTCGGGTCAATGTTAATTCGACGCTTTTCGATGGCCATGCCCCAGAGGAAGTGGCACAGTTTTTTGACTTTGCTACCCATGACCTCAAAATTGATGCAATCACTGTCTCACCCGGCTATTCCTATGAAAGGGCGCCAGATCAAGAACATTTCCTCAACCGCTCTAAAACTAAGGTACTTTTCCGCGAAATTTTTCGCAAAGGGCGCGGCAGAGGGTGGCGATTTAGCCAATCAAGCTTATTTCTCAATTTCCTTGCCGGGAATGAAACCTACGAATGCATGCCTTGGGGGAACCCGACGCGCAATATTTTTGGTTGGCAAAAACCCTGCTATCTTCTTGGTGAAGGTTATACCACTACCTTCAGAGAACTTATGGAAGAAACGGAATGGGACAAATACGGCACCGGAAAATATGAGAAATGCGCTGACTGCATGGTACATTGTGGTTATGAAGCGACTGCAGTTAACGATACCTTATCCAATCCTTTCAAGGCATTATGGGTAAGTCTGCGAGGCGTCAAAACAGATGGCCCGCTGTCCCCAGAAATTGATCTTAGTAAATCCCGACCTGCGGAATACCTTTTTGAGTCCCATGTTGAGAAGATATTGCAAGAGATCGACGGAGGAGGCGATATACCACCTTCACCTGACGGCTCCAAGAAGAGGAGCTCCCCGGAGAGCCACGCGGCGTAATGCGCCGAATGCGACCCGAGCATCGAGCGCCAGCGCTAATAGGTCAAAAATCTCCCAGGGTCTGAGCACTGCCTCACGTATGATGGCAGCCCTGGAAACGCTGCCTTCCTCCGTCATACCTGCCAGTGCCGCATCCGGTAATGTCCTGTGTGAAGGGTCAGAAACAATTCGCAGAACAATAAATGGGATGCCCGCGGCGCACGCCTCTTTGGCCACAGCATAGCTTTCCATGTCGCAGGCCATTGCTTCGGTATCAGCAAAGAGACAGAGTTTTTCGCTCGGGTTGCGTACCACTTGATCAACGCCAAGTATTGTGCCGCCCAATACTTTGTTACCAAGAACTTCAAGTAGTCGTGACCTCATATCCAAATCCGCAATAAACATATCTGCGGACTCATTTACTTCTTTCAACGCATCCTCTTGAAACACGTTGGATGCGGTTCCACGAGAAAGATCCTTTAAGCTTTGGCCAAAAGAACGGTGCTCACTTTTAGGCATAGGTCCGTGCCATGCAACAACCCGCTCGGAAAGAATCACAGCACCCGTGCCAACGCGGGGATCTAGACCGCCGGCGAGGCCGAAGCTAATCAGAGAGTCAACGCCCCCAGAAACCAGCTCCTGCGCAAGCCTCGTTGCACGCGCTGAATTAGCGCCGGAAATTTCTACCCGCTCTTTGATGCCCGCGGCTGCAAGGCAGAGTGCCTCACGATGCATACCACAGACAAAACCAGGATTGCGAAACCCTCCTAGCCCCGTCATAACGCTACATGCCGTATTGCGGGCACGGCTCGTGCTCGTTCTTATTTTTCAAGCTGCGGTAGCGCGCCAATGCCCAGAGGGGAAAATAAGCGCTATAGCCGTGATAGCGGAGGTAAAAAACGCGCGGAAAACCAACGGCAGTGTATTCAACCTCATTCCATTTTGCCCCCGTTCGATCGGCGCGAAGGAGATATTCTACGCCACGCCTCACAGCATTTCCCTTGACCTCCCCCGCTGCCATCAAAGCGAGCACTGCCCAGGCAGTTTGGGACGGCGTGCTTGTCTTCGCGAAAGCATTTTCTAACCGTTCCGGATAATAGCTGTCTCCGGTCTCACCCCAGCCGCCGTCGGCGTGCTGATTTTCCTTGAGCCAATCAACCGCTTTGCAAATGGCCGGAGCGTCCTGTGGCAGTCCAGCGACCGTCAGGGCACAAAGTGCCGACCACGTGCCATAGAGGTAATTCGTACCCCAACGGCCAAACCAGGAGCCATTTGACTCCTGCTCGTACAAAATATACTCGATGCCCTTTTTCATCACTGAGTGCTCATTCTTATAGCCGAGTTGGGCGAGAAAGCTTATGCAACGTGCGCTAACATCAACAGTAGGTGGATCCAAGAGAGCTCCATGATCTGCGAAAGGAATATAATTGAGATAATAATTTTCGTTCTCAGCGTCGAAGGCTCCCCACCCGCCGTTTGGGCTTTGCATAGCCTCAATCCACTCTGCGGCGCGTTGAACCGGCTCTCGGTATTTTTCTCTGTCCGCGCGGTCGAGAGCCATGGCCACTACCGCCGTGTCATCAACATCCGGGTAATAATCATTATTGTACTGAAAAGCCCAGCCACCAGGCTGCACGCCAGGCCTCATATCCGCCCAATCACCAATGATGTCGGTAATCTGACGCTCACGCATCCATTCATTAGCTCTACGCAAGCGCTCACCATCCGATTCTTCGCCAGTTTCCATCAACGCCAAAGCAGCAAGGCTTGTATCCCAAATGGGTGACACACAAGGTTGGCAGTATTGCCGGCCTCCTGTGGGTTTGGTTAACAAAAGATCTAGCGAGCGGCGGACGGTCTTGCGAGTTTCATGTTCCTTTGAGTAGCCAAGGCTGTCTAGTGCCATCAGGAAATTGGCCATCGGTGGGAAGATTGCTCCTAGACCGTCCTCACCATTTAACCGCGCCATACACCAGGAAAGTGCCAGATTAATTCCGCGCCGCCGGAACGCCATCGGCATAATCTTTTCATATCCTTTTAAAATCTTATCGATGCCAAGAAAAAATTGCCCCATGCGGCCATGAATCTGGAAATAACGCTGTTCCAGCTCGGGCGGGGTTACAAATAACTCGCGGATCGTCACTTCGCGCGGATTTTTTGCTTGCGGGCGTAGCGCCATAAGGATGAGGAGCGGCACTAGCGTTGTTCGTGACCAATAGGCAATTTTGGACAGGTGAAAGGGAAACCAGCGTGGCAAATACATAATCTCAATCGGCATAGAAGGCACTGCCCGCCATGGCACTTCACCAAACAGCGCCAGAGTGGTGCGAGTAAACACATTACAACGAGCCGCACCGCCATGGCTGAGCGCAGCTTCACGTGCTCGCTTCATATGGTCGCTGTCCGGATGATCGCCGATTAGCTTCAAGGCGAGATAAGCTTTAACTGTGCAACTGATGTCAAACTGACCGCCATGAAAGAGCGGCCAACCACCATGATCACCCTGGCATGAGCGAATATACTCCGCAAGGCGCCCCTCAACCATATCATCAATTTCGTCGAGAAAATGATTTAATAGAATATATTCGGCAGGAATTGTAGCGTCGGCTTCGAGCTCGAAAAGCCAATGACCATCTTCCCGCTGTTCGTCAAGCAGCCTGCCAGAGGCGTTCTCAATAACGTAATCCAACTCCGCATCAGAAAAGGATCCGGATGGTAAAACGTTACCCGCCATGGTGGATATTTTTGCCTCTGCGCTTTCGCAAATCGGCTGGTTTTGTGCCACGAAGTGGCCGCATCCAAACCGTGCGATCAGGCCCTTAAATCAGCCATTGCTGAATTGCTACCAAGAGTTGCGAGGGCCGTATTTACAATGTCATTGGTTGCCAAACCGGCATCCTCATACATGCCCTGAGGCGTTCCGTGAGCGATAAAACGGTCAGGTAAAGTCATCGGGCGTATCTTGAGGCCGTTGTCGAGTATGCCCTCCTTGGCAAGAAATTGGAGTACATGCGCAGAAAATCCGCCGATGGCCCCTTCTTCGATTGTAATTAGCACCTCATGCTCCCCCGCTAAGCGACGAATAAGATCTTCGTCGAGCGGCTTGCAAAAGCGCGCATCGGCTACCGTGCAGGATAGACCATGGTTACGAAGTTCGTCTGCTGCCTCGAGACTCTCCTGTAAATGGGTACCGAGGGACAGAATGGCGATCGAGCTACCTTCGCACAATACCCGCCCCTTACCTATCTCGAGCGGCTCTGGATTCTCTGGAATCTCTGCGCCGATACCCTCCCCTCTAGGGTAGCGAAAGGCCGAGGGTCTATCATTGATTTCTACTGCCGTGCGCACCATTCGTGTGAGTTCCGCTTCATCTGCAGCCGCCATAATTACAAAGTTTGGCAAGGTGGCGAGATAGGTCACATCATAGCTGCCAGCATGGGTCGGTCCGTCGGCACCAACCAGGCCTGCGCGGTCAATGGCGAAGCGTACAGGTAGCGACTGGATTGCTACGTCATGCACAATCTGGTCATAAGCACGCTGCAGAAAGGTCGAATAAATTGCAGCGAAAGGTTTTAGTCCCTCAGTTGCCATTCCAGCCGCAAAGGTCACCGCATGTTGTTCAGCAATTCCGACGTCGAAGGAACGGTCCGGGAAGGCCTTAGCAAATTTGTCGATGCCCGTACCGCTCGGCATGGCGGCGGTAATGGCGACAATTTTCTCATCGCGCTTGGCCTCTTTGATTAACGCGTCGGCAAATACATTCGTGTAGCTTGGCGCTTTTGCGGTACCTTTCGTTTGCTCGCCGGTGACGACGTTGAATTTCGCCACGCCGTGATATTTGTCGCTCGATACTTCCGCCGGCTCGTAGCCCTTACCCTTCTGCGTAATCACGTGAATCAGCACCGGACCAGGTGTTTCATCATCCTTAACGTTATTCAAAATTGGGATGAGATGCTCGATGTTATGTCCGTCCACCGGGCCCACGTAATAAAAGCCGAGCTCCTCAAAAAGCGTGCCTCCGGTTACCATGCCACGGCCATATTCCTCTGCCTTGCGCGCAGCCTCACCGACAGGACGCGGTAACTTCCTAGAGAAGTGCTTAGCAAGCTCACGCAAACTTCGGTAGGAATGGCTTGAAAGTATGCGTGAAAGATAGGCATTGAGCGCACCGACTGCAGGCGCGATAGACATTTTATTGTCATTCAATATGACTATGAGCCGGGCATCCATAGATCCGGCATTGTTCATCGCCTCATAGGCCATGCCGCCAGTCATCGCTCCATCGCCGATTACCGAGATTACATTACGTTTGCTCCCGTCCAATTCGCGCGCTACAGCCATGCCCAGGCCAGCCGAGATCGAGGTCGACGAATGCGCAGCGCCAAACGGATCAAATTCGCTCTCCGTTCGCTTGGTAAATCCATAGAGACCACCAGATTGACGCAGGGTACGAATACGGTCGCGCCGACCAGTTAGAATTTTATGCGGATAGGCCTGATGGCCAACATCCCAGATCAGTCGATCATAGGGCGTGTTAAACACGTGATGTAATGCAACAGTTAGTTCTACAACCCCAAGACCTGCACCTAGATGCCCACCTGTAACCGATACCGCGTCTACTGTCTCAGCGCGCAACTCGTCGCAAACCTGTTTTAATTCCTTGGTTGATAGATCCTTCAGATCATTTGGTGTGAGAACACGGTCCAGTAATGGTGTCTCTGGCATGCCTTGCACAATCCCCCTCCAATTTGCGCGAAAGACCTTCTTGCTTTCCTGTTTTCCGCGACTGCGCGTCTCCCACAATTTACACCAGTTCCAAAGACGCGCAAAACCCTTTTGCCCAAAAAATATCGATAAATTTATGCTTAAACTGTTGAAATACCTTAAATACGACTGGTGTATCGCAACCCAAACGTATCCAATCCCTCATTATTATCATCAATGCCAGCATTAGAAATATGATCCAAATACAGCGAAATTCTGTGGTGTTTATTAATCCTGTACCCAAACTCCAGAGATTCCCGAAATAATACCGCAAGTCCCAATTCCTTGCGGTCCAGGAGATTTGTGTCGGTTTTACCGTCGTGGATCGCAAAACCCAACCCCCCGCCGGCAAAAAAGTCCCAACCAATATCAAACATCCAAGTACTGCCTAAATAAGCTTGATTGGTATTGCCTTGGGTATTGAAATGTCCTCCGATGTGGGGTTCGGGAGAATTTAGCAACTTCCAAAACCAGCCATTGAAGGGAAGAAACCGGAGCTCAAGGTTTATATCCTTTCCGGATTCCTTACGGCGACCGAAGGCGCCAACATCATGTCCACCGCCACCGATCACAAAAGCGGCTAGAGCAAAATTGTCACGCAATATCGACCCCGACCCGCTAACGTGCTGTGCTTGAGAGGCATAAGCCGCTTTTGATTGCGTTTTCGGTATGGGTTTTATACTTATCGAGCGCACCAATCGCTGCGACGGTTGAAACGAGCTAGCTTCACTGAAAGCAAGTTGTCGGTAGCCCGGGAACGCATGCCCCACGGCCTTGGCGATGTAATATCGGTGGCTCGGCGCTGTAGCATTTGCAGTACGGAGAATTAGCGTCACATGCCGGGGGTATTGGGCAAGCGCCGAAATCACTGACGCACTTAGGCGCATTGAGGCAGAGCGACGCTCGAAGAACAGTGTTGATTCATCTACTTCGGCCTGGCTCGCAGCATGGCTGGCTTCAACGATCGTGTTCAGCAAGTTTTGTGGTAAAGCATCATCCTTCGCCGTCACACTGTTGGCCACTATGAATACAGCAAACAATACCAATGTTGCTACCGAAGTCCGCCATAACCCTGACATAAAAACCTTGTTCGCTATAAGCATTGTTTGCTTTTAACGCTTCGCCAACTGGGACGCAACGCGAGGGCGCTTTGGCAGAAGCGTAATTATTTTCTACCAATCAAATGTGGGTAGTAAGCGTCGTGCAGCATGGTGGTTAAAGTTGGTTTGACCAGTACGCTCATAGTAAACATGTATAGACAATCAACAAAAAACGCGTTGATTTTATAGGATTTTAACCCTCTAGAGACGAGGAGACTGGCGACGAAAAATAACCGTTCTCGGCAAACCAAGTCACCGCGTCCTTAAGTGCCTCTTCTGCGGGTCGGATTTTATAACCCAAGGCCCGCGAAGCTTTATCTGAAGAGAAGAACATCATCTTGCGAGCCATCCTGAGAGAATCCACAGTGAGGCGCGTATCGGAACCTGTGAGCCGAGCCCAACTTTCGGCCGTATAGGCAAAAGGCATTAATAGACGGTTGGGTAGGCGCAGGGTAGGCGCCCTACGTCCCGTAATACGGCCGAGTATGACAAGTATGTCGCGCAGAGCCATATTTTCGCCGCCGAGGATATAGCGCTCGCCAACCTGGCCACGCTCAAAAGCTTGAAGATGCCCACGCGCACAATCTTCGACATGCACTAGATTAAGACCGGTATCCACATAGGCTGGCATGCGCCCATTGACGAAATCAACGATTATTCGCCCGGTAGGTGTCGGTTTGATATCGCGTGCACCAATAGGTGTCGACGGATTAACAATCACCGCTGGAAGCCCCTGCATAGCTACCATCTCACGCACCACTTCTTCAGCGAGAAATTTTGAACGCTTGTAATGGCCGATCATATCTCCAAGGTCGACCGGTAGGTTTTCGTGAGCAGGCGTCCCGTCCTCTGAGAGTCCGAGAGAGGCAACAGAGGAGGTATAGACGATGCGCGGGATCCGTGCTTGGAGAGCGGCCCGCATCAAACTGCGAGTCCCCTCCACATTATTTGCGTATATCTCTTTGGGCCGGGGAACCCACAATCGGTAATCAGCTGCGACATGAAAAAGCGCATCGCAGTTCTTCATCGCTGATTCAAGCGAGGATTCGATGGTTAAATCACCAGTAACGCGCTCTACATCAAGACCGTCAATGTTGCGGGTGTCGGCATTTTTCCGAACAAGGACACGCACCGCCGCGCCCTTTTCAAGAAGCAAGCGCGCAATGGCAGAACCGATAAAGCCGGTGGCGCCAGTGATTAGGGTTGTCATTACGATTAAAACTTTCGCGACGAGAAAATCTCTCGGCGATAACGTATCAGCGACCAGATGCCAAAAAGCGGAGCCCCGGCGGTGGCAAGAATAAGAATTGGGACGAGGCCACCACCCCAAATTGCTGGGCTGACAAGATACATCACATCTTCAATTTCGAATCCTGCAATACGCGGCAAACCAGCCTGCTTCACTCCCATACGCCCTTCGAGATATTGAAAGAGGGCGAACAGCCCGCTAACTGAAATACCGGAAACGACACCCATAATCCAAGCTACTTCGCCAAGCCACCCATCGCTAAGACCAATTCCAATCGAGACAAATAGCAGGATATGAACGATCACATCAGAGTAGATGTCAAAGAGATGTCCGAAACGGCTCGTCTTGCCGCTTAGCCGCGCTAATTCACCGTCCATATGATCGATAAAATTGGAGATAACGAACAGCCCCGCACCCCAATGAATAACCGGCGTTTCGCCATATGCCAAGCAACCGCAAGCGCCAAGTCCGGTCAACAGGCGTAGTGCCGTAATTTGGTTAGGTGTGACTGGCGTATTTACCAGCGGACGGACAAACAATCGGGCGATGCGCTGATCCCACAGCCCCTGTCGGGGCTTAATTTTCTTCGGTTCTTTAATGTAAGATTGATCCGTCATGCGGGTTCTAGAGATGCAGTTGCGTCACCAAGTTGTGTAAGTTAAGAGCCTGGAACATGATTATCCTCGAAGCATGTAAGCCGCAACCGCTTCCTCATCCCCGGAGCGAAAAATGCGTGCTGTGATTCTCGCTGCCGGTATCGGCCGCAGGATAGGGAATGTCACGGAAGGCAAGCCTAAAATTCTTCTTTCTTTTGGCGACAGAAGTCTTCTAGAGAGGCATTTAACGATGCTCCGTGCCGTTGGTATCAGCGAGATTACGGTTGGCATAGGCCATGGCGCCGAACTGATTAAGAGTGAACTGGTTCAGCTCGGCGAAACCGGTGTCGAGCTAGTTCACAATCCTAATTACCAACAAGGCAGTATCGTTACCCTCTCTTGCCTATGCGAAGTAATGACTCGCGGAGGCGATGTCCTGCTTATGGATGGTGACGTACTTTACGATCGACGCATGCTTAAACGGCTCACTGATAGTCAGCAAGGCAATCTATTTCTGCTGGATCGCGATGTAGAAATAGGTGAAGAGCCTATGAAACTCGCCATACGCGACGGACAGCCGGTCGATTTCCGCAAAACTTTAGAAAAAGAACACGACTATTACGGCGAATCAGTCGGCTTTTTCCGTTTTGACCAAACCTTGGCACGTGATCTCTGTGAAGCAGCGGCTGAAATCATCGCGGCTGGCCAGCATAATGAGTATATGGAGGAAGCGATCCGAAATGTACTACTTGCCTCTGCACCTGGACGCATTAGCTTTGAGGATGTCACCGGCTTACCCTGGATCGAGATCGATTTTGCTGAGGATGTGGTACGCGCCGAGAGCAGGATTCTGCCCCTTCTCGTCAACGAGGACCGTTAATAGTGAATTAGAGTGTCCGCACCAAGGACGAGAAGACCAGCGAAAGTTTTCGAAACTTTCCAAATTTCACGCGCGGGCCGTCGACCCGAAAACCCTGAGCCTCGATACAATCTAGATAAGATTCATATACGCCGCGCATGAGGAGCGCAGGACGCATATTGCGCCGTTCGGAAGCTGGCAAAGCCCGCCTCGCTTCGATGAAGTGGCTGCGTGCCATGGCACCAATCTCGACACAAACCCTCTCCACGCCAGGTGCCCGCGTGATCTCCTCGGGTGTTACATTCTGCAAGCCATGTTTGGCCAGTAATTCCATGGGTAAATATATGCGCCCACGCTCGGCATCCTCGGCCACATCACGAAGAATGTTGGTGAGCTGGAAGGCATGGCCAAGATGAGTGGCAAAATCCGGGATTGCCTTGTCTCGGTACCCAAAAATTTCAATCGAAAGCAGACCCACGCAACAGGCAACACAATAGCAATAACGTTCCAACTCTGCCAAACTTGGGCGCAGCATGGCGCCAGACCGATCCATCTCAAACCCTTCAAGAATTTCGAGAAAACGTTGCTTTGGCAAGTTAAAGCGGTGGATTGGCTCGGCAAGTGCTAGCGTTACTGGATGACTTGGCTGACTGTCATATAGCGCCTCAATCTCCTCACCCCAAGCCTTAATTAATGCAGAGGAGAGCGCATCGTTCTCAATCTCATCAGCGACGTCGTCAGTCTCTCTACAATAGGCATAGAGCGCAAGCATCGCCTCCCGCTTTGGTCGCGGCAGCAGTAACATGGGTAGAAAGAAGGAGGAGCCCGATGCTTTGGTAATTTGAGCAGCATAGCGCTTAGGATCATCAGTCTCCGGAATCGGTAGGGTAATGAGCCCCTCCTGCGTGGCATCCTTAGTTTTCACCATGCTCCGACTACACCCTTGAGGCCGCAAAGGAGCCAGCCAAGTTTGCTTACCTTGACCGGATTTGCTAACGGATCCTGGCGGCGAAGCTGCCTAGATAAGGCCCAAGCGAGATTCACAATAAAGGCACTTTCCAGGCGCAAGCCACGGCGGCGCACGCTTCTTGGCATGCGCTCTGCGCGGTGCAAGAGTAACTCAGTTTCGTCGAGGCAACGGTCTATAACCCTGCGAACTGCTGGTGTCTCCCGATCATGTGCGAGATCCTCGACACCACCGCCGGCCTCAATAAGCCATGGCTCCGGCAGATAGACCCGGTCAAGCGCGAGGTAATCCTTTTTGCAGTCCTGCAAATGGTTGAGCACCTGCAGCGCGCAGCATAGCGCATCCGAGCCTTCGATATCAGCATCGCTCTCGCCATGAATGTCCATCATAACCCGGCCGACAGAAGCGGCTGAACGCATGCAATAATCCATGAGATCGTCCCAGTCACGGTAGCGCTGTTTTGTCGCATCCTGGATAAAAGCAGAGAGGAGGTAACAGCCATTAACCGAACTCAGACCTTGTTCGAGAAGGCTGCGGTGATAGGGCACCGACCAGTCTGGAAGTGCCGTCTCGTCGATGGTTATGGCGCGTTGAACCGCTTCAAGTTGCGCTATTTTTTCTTCCGCCTGAATATCCGGTGAATCGGCAATATCGTCCGCTTCGCGGGCGAACAAGTAGAAGGCATGAACATGTGGGCGGAATTGTTGTCCAATTAAAAAGGAACCAACCGGAAAATTCTCTGTGTTCTCGTCGATCAGTCGACGAGCACCGCCACTGGAGTTGATACCGCCTGTCGCCTGCCCTGTCATTACACTGCCAGCCAAATTAGCCTATGCTTAGCTTAAGAATTAGAGGTTACCTCTAACGCACTGAATTATTGTCTTGAATCTATATTTTCCAAAGCAATTTTTCGGGCTTCCCCGTCAATTTCCATCACTGCCTCGATTGAATTAACCTCCCCCGCCCCAACCTTTAGCATGCAGAACTCAACAAGACGCGGAATATCCATAAATTGAATTTTTCTTTTTAGAAACGCCGCCACGGCGATCTCATTGGCTGCGTTGAGGATAATCGGTGCGGCACCGCCGGTTGCAAGCGCTTCCTGGGCAAGACGGAGGCAAGGAAACCGCTCTGGATCTGGTGCCTCAAAGGTAAGAGTCGCCAATTCAGCAAGATCAAGCTTGGCACTCGGCGTCGCGATACGCTCAGGCCAAGCCAGAGAATAGGCAATGGGTGTACGCATATCAGGAGTCCCGAGTTGGGCCAGCACAGAACCGTCGACATATTCCACCATGCTATGGATCACTGACTGCGGATGAACCAGTATGTCAATCTTTTCAGCAGTCACCGGGAAGAGATGAAAAGCCTCGATCATTTCGAGACCCTTATTCATCATTGTCGCCGAATCGACGCTGATCTTAGCACCCATGTCCCAATTTGGGTGAGCAACCGCTTGCTCTGGCGTGGCGTTGGTCATCGTGGTTAAATCCGCGTTGCGGAACGGCCCGCCCGAGGCAGTAAGTATAATGCGCGCAACACTCGCCTCGCGCTCAAAATCAAACACCTGATAAATGGCGTTATGTTCGGAATCAACTGGTAAAAGTGTTGCGCAGTTCCGCTCCACCTCGCCAATCATCAAATCTCCAGCGCATACAAGACACTCTTTATTTGCAAGACCAACGATGGCACCGCGCTTGACTGCTGCTAGTGTTGGGCGAAGACCCGCCGCGCCGACGATAGCAGCCATCACAAACTCAGCTGGCATGTCCGCTGCCTCGACCAACGCTTCGGGCCCGGCGGAAACGTTGATATTGGTGTCCGCCAGCTCACATTTAAGTTCCCGATAGCGGCTGTGATCCGCCGTGACGGCTGACTTAGCACCGATCTTACGCGCCTGCTCAGCGAGTAATTTGATATTATTGTTGGCGGTCAGTGCTTCAACAGTGAAGCTCTCGCGGTGGCGTTCTAGAAGATCAATGGTATTGCACCCAATAGATCCCGTGGAACCTAGGATCGTTACGCTGCGCAGTGTGTTATCGTGGAGCGGTAGGCCTATACCACCCCTATCATCGATAATTTCTGGCGCTTCATTCATGAAACCTATTCCCTGACATCACGCCCCTATCAGACGCATACACTGCCGATTTCCAAGATTCTCTCAACAGCTTACCTGCTAAGCACCAAAAATGCTCTAATATGTTATTTGAAGGAGGAGTTACAATGAATGATCTGACCCAAAAAACCTGTGTGCCCTGTCGCGGCGGTATTGAACCACTGAATGAGATTCAAGCGCGCGAATTGCTCAGCAACACGCCGGATTGGAGGCTGCTGGACGGCGCAACTAAGATTGGTCGTGAATTCAAGCTGGCCGATTTCGCTGCGACCCTCGATCTCGTCAATAAAATTGGCGAGCTCGCTGAGTTAGAGGGCCACCACCCAGATATCAACTTTGGCTGGGGCTATTGCAACGTCATTTTTTATACCCATAAGATCAAGGGCTTGCACCAGAACGATTTCATCATGGCGGCGAAGGTCAACGAGTTGATGAATGCCAGTTAGCGTAGTCGCTCATTGAACAAAGAATTTCCATCATCTGGCGGACACCCTCCAAACGCTGATCCGCCAGCGGCCAGTTGCGAGTGATAACAAGATTGTGATCCGGTCGCAGACGAAGACCGTGACGTGGGTCAGCAATATAGGCGATCAGTTTATCGGGCTGGATCGTCGAATCTTCTCGCATGGACAACACTGCTCCCTTGGGTCCAGCATCGATACGATCAACACCGGCAGTTCGGCATAGTCGCTTGATTGCAACGATGTCCAACAAATGACGCACCTCTTCCGGCACGGGACCGAAGCGGTCTGCCAGCTCGTCCATAAATTCATCGATATCTGCGCCGGCCTCAAGGCGTGCAGCTCGGCGGTATAGTGAAAGGCGAACATCGAGATCTTCAACATAGGCCTCAGGGATCAGTACCGCAGTACCTAGATTAATTTGGGGAGACCAATCAACAACGGGTGCCTCTGAAGCACCTTCCGCCTTGCTCCGCTCCTGTGCCACTGCTTCTTCCAACATATTTTGGTAAAGCTCAATGCCAACTTCGCGGATATGACCTGATTGCTCACCACCCAATAGATTGCCAGCGCCACGAATATCCATGTCGTGGCTAGCCAGGCTGAAACCAGCGCCAAGGCTATCCAGGCGGTGAATTACTTCGAGCCGCTTACGCGCTGTAGCCGTAATGCGGTATGCTGGCGGCAAGGTAAAATAAGCATAGCCTCGTAGTTTCGAGCGCCCGATACGCCCGCGCAATTGATAGAGTTGGGAAAGACCAAACATATCTGCGCGGTGAACAATCATAGTGTTCACACGCGGTAGATCGAGACCGGATTCGATGATCGCGGTGGAGACCAGTACCTCAAAGGTTCCGTCATAAAAATTAGCCATCACTTCTTCGAGCTCAGTCACCGGCATGCCGCCATGTGCGACGCCGATTTTGACCTCTGGCACCAGCTTACGAACCCTCTCGGCGATGCCGTCGATATCTGCAATGCGAGGACAAACATAAAAGCTTTGCCCCCCTCGGAAATGCTCTCGCATCAACGCTTCACGCATAACCACCGGGTCGAAGGGCATTATGAATGTACGTACCGCCAAGCGGTCAACCGGTGGAGTACTGATAATGCTCATATCGCGCACCCCGGTGAGAGCCATTTGTAAGGTGCGAGGTATCGGTGTTGCGCTTAAAGTCAGCACATGCACCTCGGAGCGAAGCTTTTTTAGGCGCTCCTTATGGGCGACTCCAAAATGCTGCTCTTCGTCTACAATAAGTAGACCGAGATCTGCAAACTCGATATTTTTACCAAGAAGCGCATGGGTGCCTATAACAATATCGATATCGCCGCTTTTCATTAAGAGGCGTACCTCCGCTGCCTCTTTGGTCTTTACCAATCGCGACAATTGTGCGACCCGTACTGGCAGTTTCTCAAACCGCTTGCTGAAATTTTGAAAATGCTGGCGACAAAGGAGTGTGGTTGGGACAAGTACCGCAACCTGTTTGCCGCACATCGCAGCCTGAAACGCGGCACGCAATGCTATCTCTGTCTTACCAAAGCCCACATCACCGCAAATAAGCCGGTCCATCGGCCGACCGCTCGCGAGATCTGCAATGCTTTCGTCAATTGCATTGGCCTGATCATCGGTCTCGCTATAGGGAAAACTGGCGCAAAATTCCTCATAGGCGACAGCTTCTGTCGAGAGCACTGGTGCTTTACGCAGCGTTCGCTGAGCAGCGACTTTCATCAGTTCGCCCGCTATTTCCTTGACTCGCTGCTTCAGCTTAGCTTTTCGCGCTTGCCAAGCTGCCCCACCTAGCTTGTCGAGTGAAATCGGTTGATCGGAAGAGCCATAACGCGACAAAAGCTCAATATTTTCGACCGGTAACAACAACCTGTCCTCTCCATCATAAAGAATACGTAAACAGTCATGCGGAGCATTATCTACATCGAGAGTGACGAGCCCGTCATAACGTCCAATACCGTGATCGGCGTGTACCACAAGGTCGTCCTGACTAAGTTCAGAGATATCCACAAGGAACTCTGCCGGCTTGATCTGGCGGCGGCGCTGACCGCGATTAAGCCGATCACCCAAAATATCTTGCTCCGAGATTACCGTGAGAGCAGGGGAAATAAAGCCTTGCTCCATCGGCAATACAGCAAGGGAAACAGTGTCAACGGCTAGCTTCTCTACTGCAGACCAGTCCCTCACCATTGCCGGCACTTCAACGCCGTGTTCGCTTAATATGCGAGCAATGCGTTCGCACGTGCCGACGCTCCATCCAGCCAACATGACTCGGCGACCGGCGCGGATTTGGGATTTGAGGTAAACCTCTACTCCTTCGAAAAGAATACCAGTCGCCTGATTGCGCTCAAGGGTGAACGTCTTGCCTTGGCGCCCACCTGCGTCAAAACTACGACGCATCGCCTGCACTTCAGCAGAAAATCTTGAGAGAAACACTATCGCATGACCCTCGGCCCGCCGATCAAGCTCCTCACGAGAGAGATAAAGCATTTCCGGTGGCAAAGGTTTAAATTTCTCGGTGAAAAACTCGACTGTTACGCCTTCGTTGCGCGCCCGGTAATAATCCTCGATGGCCTCCCATCTATCTACACAAGCTTGCTCAGCAAGCGGGTCAAAAAAGATAGGAGAACCTGGAACATAATCGAAAATTGTCTCCAGCTTATCGTAAAAGAGTGGTAGCCAATGCTCCATACCGGGATAGCGTCGGCCCGCATCCACCGCTTCGAACAGTGGATCAGCATCGGTGACAGCACCAAACTGCCTACGATAACCGGCTTTGAAGCGCGCGACTGTCTCGTCGTTAAATACCACTTCGCTTACCGGCAGGAGGGTGAGTTCCTCCAGGTCACCATTGCTACGCTGGGAAATAGGGTCAAAGGTCTTGATTTCATCAAGGGATTCACCGAACAGGTCAAGCCGCACCGGCTCTGCGGAACCTGGCGGAAAGATATCAACAATACCCCCTCGAACAGCGTAATCGCCTGCCTCCATTACTGCGCCGCTGCGGGTAAAACCATTTCCTTCGAGATAGGCGAAGAGCACATCAAGCTTGAGTTCTTCTCCGCGTCTAATCAAAAAGGAGGCACCCGCCAGCGCCCCACGCGGCGGAATGCGCTGTAACAGAGCATTGACGGTCAACAGCACCACGGTCGCGCGGCCACTATTTGAAGCCAGGGTTACGAGGGAAGAGATGCGCTCCGCTATTAGGTCGTTTCGAGGTGAAATCCGGTCATAGGGCAGACAATCCCAGGCCGGTATAGAGAGGCAGGAGAGATCGGGCGCAAAAAAGGCCAGACAACTGCGTAAATTTGCGAGACGCGAATCGTCAGGCGCAACATAGAGCAATGGCACAGGCTCGGACTCTTTGGCAAGCCTGCTAATTAAAAGCGCGTCATACCCCTCTGGCGTACCGCCTACGGAGACGACACCAGGCCGGTCGAGCGTTAGCCCGCAGAAATTTAGCTCTTTGATAGTCAAGAACCGGGCCTATTCTTGACGAAAGCGATTAGGCTCGCAGTGGTGTTATTTCGGAAGCGCTTGGGGAGCAGTGTTCGTTCAGTAATCCAATCAAGAATGTCGCGATCATTGGCGTCCTCTAGGAGTGCTTCCAATGAGTTAATTCCCTGTTCATCTAGAGCATCGACATTCCGAGCGACGAAGCCGCCCACCAATATATCCGTCTCACGCGTGCCGGTATGGCTAGTACGGTATCGCAAACGTTTTCTTCGGGTTTCGAGACTCTGGGGCATAACGGTTCCGCTGATCGTTCAGGCGCGGGATAATAGGAGAGCCCTGCCCGCTTGTCAGCCATTGCCGCCTTGGAGTGACAGGGGTAGCCTCGGTGTTATATGCGACCGGAAATTCTCAATCCGCTTTTTGCGTCTGTCAAAACCCTGCCTGGTGTTGGTCCACGCATCGCTAAGGCGGTCGAACAATGCTCTGGGCCTCTTATTACCGATCTTTTGTGGCATCTACCGACAGGTTTGATTGATCGGCGCTTCTCACCAAGTGTTGCTGGCGCTCCAGTAGGAGAGATCGTCACCCTCAAGTTGCGGGTTGAGTCACATCACAAACCGGCTACCAGGCGCCTGCCCTATAAGGTGCATTGCTCTGACGAGAGCGGTTCACTCGATCTCGTATTTTTCCATGCTCATGAAAAATATTTGGGCCAGCAATTACCAGTTGGCAAGATCCGTATAGTTAGCGGCCGTATTGAGAAATATGGCGATGCTATTCAGATCGTCCACCCAGATCACATTGTTCCCGAAGAAGAAATAAATAACGTACAAAGAGTCGAGCCAATTTATCCTCTGACCGACGGATTAAAACTAAAGCCTCTTTCCAAAGCGATCCGCACCGCTCTGCAACGGGCACCAGAACTTGCAGAATGGTGTGATGCCGCCTATATCGCGCGCCAGGGTTGGCCTTCTTGGAGGCAGTCACTCCTGGAAGCCCATGGGCCTAGAGAAGAAACTGACATAACCCCGGGAGCGCCGGCTCGCCAGAGAATTGCTTATGACGAACTCCTCGCCAATCAATTAGCTCTCATGTTGCTGCGTGCTTCCATCCAGCGCGCCAACGGTCGAACAACTGAGGGAAACGGCCGATTGCGTGAAATCGTTGCTAAGGTTTTACCTTTCGCGCTCACCGAAGGGCAGAAGCAGGCGATTGCGGAGATCGAAGCCGACCTTAAGGCACCACACAGAATGCTCCGCTTGTTGCAGGGCGATGTCGGTAGCGGTAAAACGGTTGTGGCGCTATTCGCACTGCTAATAGCTGTAGAAGCAGGAGCACAAGGAGCGCTAATGGCGCCAACGGAATTGCTCGCTCGCCAGCACTATGCTGCATTGAAAACCCTATTGAGTGGGAGCGGCGTAACCACCGAACTAATAACGGGAAGAGGTAAAAAAAGCGAACGCGAGACGATATTGACTAAACTCGCGACGGGTGAAGTTAAGATCGCTGTCGGCACTCACGCCCTATTTCAAAGCGGAGTTGAATTTGCCGATCTTGCAATCGCGGTGGTTGACGAGCAGCACCGTTTCGGTGTGCATCAACGCATGACGCTAGCCACCAAGGGTACTGAAGTCGATGTTCTGTTGATGACAGCAACGCCAATTCCACGCACCCTAATGCTAACTACATACGGAGATTTAAATAGCTCACGATTGATGGAAAAACCCGCGGGACGTGCTCCAGTAGCGACGCGGATCATACCGCTCGAACGCCTCAATGAGGTCTTGCAGAGTATCAAGCGCGCAGTGCGATCTGGAGCCAAGGTGTATTGGATTTGCCCGCTGATCGAGGAGTCGGAAGGCCTTGATCTCGTGGCAGCGGAAAATCGCCACGCCGTATTGGAGAAGATTTTCGGTGCACGGGTAGGACTTGTCCATGGCCGAATGAAAAGTAATCAGAAGAATGTGAGCATGTTAGCCTTCTCCGAGGGTCAATTGGATATCCTAGTAGCAACAACGGTAATCGAAGTCGGTATCGACGTGCCTGATGCGACGATAATTGTCATTGAGCACGCTGAACGCTTTGGCCTGGCTCAGCTCCATCAACTCCGCGGCCGCGTCGGCCGTGCTGACAAGCCTGGAAATTGCCTACTGCTCTACGCGCCACCGCTCAACCCTACGGCACAGGCACGTTTGGAAATTCTGCGCGAAACAGATGACGGATTCCGAATAGCCGAGGAGGATTTAAAACTCCGCGGCGCGGGTGAACTACTAGGCACAAAGCAAAGTGGCCTTCCACAGCTTCGTGTCGCCGATCTTACTTACCACAGTGATCTGCTTGCCACCGCACGTGACGATGCACGCCTTATTCTCGAGCGCGATCCACAATTGCAGTCTGCGCGCGGCAAAGCCTTGCGCGTGCTTCTCTATCTCTTTGAGCGTAACACGGCAGCGCGTTATCTACGCTCGGCTTGATCCTAGGCTACTGTCTCTTCCGACTCTTCTTTGGCCGGCCTCCTGTCAATATCAGGAGGCGAAACGATGCCACCGGAGATTACAAGCTTCACACCCTCCTCCACTGTCATATGCAAAGTTATACAATCCCTGCGCGGCACAAACAGGAGAAATCCTGATGTCGGGTTTGGAGTCGTCGGCAAGAAGACATTCACCATATCGTCAGGAGTTACCCGCTGCACTTCGCCCTGGGTACTGCTCGTGATGAAGCCAATTACCCAGATTCCCTTACGCGGATATTCGATTAGCACAACTTCGCGAAAGGCACCCTCAGATTGCGCCAGCACCGCATCAAAAATTTGCTTGAGAACACCGTAGATCGTTCGCACCACGGGTACACGCGAGACCATATTCTCGCCTATCTTGACCATGTAGCGGCCTAAAAAATTGGTAACCAGGAAGCCAATCATGGTAACCACTAGCAAGACCACAACGACACCAATACCGGGCACACTTACACCCAGTACGTCGGACGGGTTGTAACTTTCTGGAATCAGCGGAACCACGGTGCGGTCGACGAATGCAACAAAGAGCCATATCAACCAAATTGTGATGCCTACCGGTGCAGACACGACTATGCCCGTTAGAAAATACGTGCGCAGGCGCAAAAGAAGTGTTTTTCTCCGCGCTGGCTTGATCAGTACCGGACGTTCAGGCAGGTCCTGCTTATCTTTTAAACCCTTGTCGGTATATTTCGCGTTCATGCGTTTCCGCCAGGAAGTGAATTTACTCCATAGTCGCGATTACAGCTTTTTTGCCAGCGACATGCACCTATAAAGATATTTATGCATCTCGTGCAAAGGCGTTCTCGAGTAACGCCCAAAGTCCAATCAGGCAAAGGATCGCTACAAATACGCGATTGAGCCAGCTCCAAAAGGTGGCGCAACTTACAACACCACCGAAAAGTCCCTTACCCATATTACTAGTCACAAAATCTTGCAAGCGGGCCCTTTAGGGAATGGTTGTAGCAGGGTTCCTAAAGATTGATGGCAGAGCAAAGACTAGGCAATTAAAAGTGATGATACTCGGCGTCATCGGCTCGATCCGTATATCTTTTTTAATGCGCTGAACAGGAAGATGTTGCGGCCAAGGTCCATAAGGCAGCTCTTTAGATGAGGTTTACAGACCTTAATCACGCCAGCCCATATCAGGTAAAACTCATTCTGAATTATGCGCTAATTGAAGATCCGGATTGGGCATAACGGCACAGGGCATAGCCTCCGACTTTAACGTATTACAAGCTTTGGTTGCTTCGCTCTTGCGCAAACCTAGAAAACGGGCGCGGTAAAGAATATCACCACGTGTCATTTCTATTGGCGTGAGGGCTGCCGAAGCATCGAGCAATAAGGTAGTTAGCCTCATGGAGACCAATTTTAGGGCTGATTCCGCGGCTTGCACTGAGCGGTAGGCTCCGATCTGGATTGCCCATTTTCCGATCTTTGGGCGCGGCCGTGTCGGCAAAAGTACCGCAGAGTGTATGAGTTGGGTTGACCCTAATTGGGCACCTGGCTTGATAATGGGGATCGGAATCTTCCTGCTATGTACGCCAGCAACTTGTTTACTGTTCTGTTCCCAGTCACGCTTCGCCATGCGGTCAAAACCAAGGTCAAGTAACTTAACCATATGATTATCTCGCGATCTGGCCGTACGACCACCAAAGACCACGGCTATCACCCGCCTCCCTTTGCGCGTAGCGGTGGCGACAAGATTAAACCCTGAAGCGCGGATATAACCAGTCTTCATGCCATCCATGCCCGGATAACGATAGAGGAGGTTATTGTGGGTCCGGTGAGTGACACCCTGATAGGTGAACGAGGTCGTCGAGAAAAAATCATAATACTGCGGAAAATCTCGCAGAAGTGCCATAGCGAGGATACCCATATCGCGAGCCGAGGAAAGCTGCTTACGGTTCGGCAGGCCAGAGGCATTTCTAAAGCGCGTACGCTTCATGCCAAGATCACGCGCCCGCTTGGTCATCGCAATGGCGAATTCCCATTCACTGCCGCTGATCGCCTCGGCAACCACGGTTGCAACGTCGTTCGCCGATTTAGTCGCTAATGCCATTATCGCTTGGTGTGCGGTAATCTTCTCTCCTCTCTTGAGGCCAAGTTTTGATGCAGGCTGCCCAGCCGCACGCTTGGAGACCTTCAGTTTGGTTTTTAGATTCATTCGTCCGCTGTCGAGCTCGTCGAACAGCATATAGAGCGTCATCATTTTTGTTAGCGATGCAGGATAATTACGGGTATCAGCGTTTCGGGATCGCAGCACTTCACCGGTATCAGCATCAAGGATAATGGAGGCATAGCCTGCCTCTCCTGGTTTGGCGCCAGCTAGTAATAACGTCATAGAAAGCGCAATGGCCGAAGCAACGACGAATAACCGTCGCACAAAAATCCCTCGCTGGTTTGCACTACTATCCGCCACCAAATTACTCATTGCCTTGGAATATTTGAGAATCCGCCATTAGTCCTTATGGAGCAGAACAGAATCACACGTCAAGTCTGACACTTTGTTAACAAATTCTCTAAGTTTTGAATTGTGCCACTTTTTAATTACAGTTTTTTGGCATTTTAGGCGTCTTGCTATGTTCCGGATGAGCACTTTCGTATGCAAAGGCCGCCCGCAGCACTGTCGCCTCATCATAGTTGCGACCAATAATTTGCAAGCCGACAGGCAAGCCATCGGAGGTAAAGCCGCACGGTACAGTTACCGCGGGCTGCCCCGTTAGATTGAACGGGAAAGTGAAGGGACTCCAATCATCCCACGAAGAACCGTCGGGGCCGATAGGCGAATCTCCGCCGAGTAAAAAGGCCGGTAACGGCATAGTCGGTGTGATCAGTAAGTCATAACTTTCGTGAAATCGGCGCATGGTCGCTGCCAATTGGCTACGTGCAAGACCAGCCTTTAAATAATTATCCATTGTAATTGAATCACCTTTATCGGCCACCACACGGAGACCCGAATCGACCATGTCTAGCTGAGCGTCCGTCATACTACGAAGAACGAACGCAGCACCGGCATACCAATGGGCACGGAAAATATCCTGCGGGTTATCAAATCCAGGATCAACCTGCTCTATTCGGACACCAAGCGCCTCAAGTGATTTCACTGCTGCAAAAACTTTTTCCTCTACTTCGGTATCGACCACGGCATAGCCAAGGTTCGGGCTGTAAGCGGCACGAAGACCGAGGACACCGCTTTCAAGAATGGAAACATAATCACGTTTGTCATGGGGCAATCCGTAGGCGTCACGTGAATCAGGCTCGGCCATAACGCTCAACATTAGCGCTGCGTCCAGGACTGTGCGCGTCATCGGACCTACATGAGACAGCGTCCCGAACGGGCTCGCCGGATAGACCGGAACTCTACCAAAATTAGCCTTCATACCGACAGTGCCGGTAAAGGCGGCCGGGATGCGCACTGATCCACCACCATCTGAGCCGATATGCAAGGGACCCATGCCACAAAGCGCAGCCACCGCTGCGCCACCGCTTGAGCCGCCTGGAGTGCACTCTATCTTCCAAGGGTTTTTAGTAACGCCTGTGAGAGGACTATCGGTCACTCCCTTCCAGCCATATTCCGGCGTAGTGGTTTTTCCGAGCAGTACCGCGCCATGCTCACGCAGACGTGCCACTGCGGGAGCATCTTCGTTCCAGGACTGATTACGCTCAGTAGTTTTTGAGCCACGCATGGTCGGCCAACCCTTGGCGAGAACAAGATCCTTGACCGTGGCCGGCACACCATCGAGACGGCCCTGGGGTTTACCATCGAGCCAACGCTTCTCTGATTGACGGGCAGAAGCCATCGCACTATCGTCATCGACGATGCAGAAGGCATTATAGGCGTCTTGCAGATCGTGAATGCGTGCGAGCACTGCCTCAGTTACGGCAACCGGCGACAAATCACCAGACTCGTATGCCACCAGTAACTCAGTGGCAGTTAATTGGCAAATTTCGTTACTCACGGTGTCTCCTCCCTTTCGCCTACACGATTCAGAAATCTGGTGGCGCAATCCCGCTTTTGGTTAGTTGGGAAACCAGCGCCTCTTTGAGTCGCAACAGACCGGCCCTATCCCTGGCTTCGCAGCGTGCTACCAGAACTGGTTGGGTATTGGATGCACGCAGTAACCACCAACCATCCGTCGTGCTTACCCTAACACCATCACAGCTATCCACCGTTGCACCCTCCACGGCAAGCCGCGAACGCACTTCCCCAATGGCTTTGAATTTACGCTGGTCAGAGCATTCAAAACGAAGCTCCGGGGTGTTAAGACGGACCGGAAGAGAGGCCCGCAATGCAGCTAGGCTGTCGCCCGTGCTTGAAATTACTCTCAACAGTCGGATCGCTGCATAGAGCGCATCGTCATACCCGTAATAGCGATCGGCGAAGAATATGTGGCCACTCATCTCACCAGCCAACGGCGCATCAAGTTCGGCCATCTTTGATTTAATCAGGGAATGGCCAGTCTTCCACATCAATGGTTCGCCACCGAGCCTGGAGACCTCGTCGAACAGCACTTGACTCGCTTTAACATCGGCAATGATCGTGGCTCCTGGTCGCGCGGCTAGCACCGGGCGAGCCAGAAGCGCAAGGATTTGATCACCCCAGAGAATTTCACCTTTACCGTCAACCACGCCGATACGGTCGCCATCTCCGTCGAAGGCAATACCGACATCGCAGCCTTCATTCCGGACGGTTGCAATTATCTGCGTTAAATTCTCCGGAACAGTTGGGTCCGGATGATGGGCTGGAAAGTTTCCGTTAATCTTTTCGTTGAGTAGGAGATGCTCGCCGGGAAGGTTGTTTGTCAACTTAGTCATCGCTTCACCGGCAGCACCATTGCCCGCGTCCCATGCTACCTTGAGCGGTGCCAGACACCTACCCTCTTCTGTCAAACGAGCCACATATCGGTCGAGCATAGGTTTGTAGCGAATTTCACCGGCACCAGAGTTGAAATCATCGGAAGCCGCAAGTTTACCAAGTTCCTGAATGCGGTCTCCGAAGAAAGATTCTTTGCCAAGCATTATCTTGAAGCCATTATTATCCGGCGGATTGTGCGAACCGGTAATCATTATGCCGCCATCGGTATCAAGATCATGCACTGAGTAATAAAGCATCGGAGTTGGCCCGAGCCCGATACGGATGGCGTCTGCGCCAGCCGAATTGAGGCCAGAAATCAGCGCCGTTTCCATGTCCGGCGAACTGAGGCGCCCGTCATAGCCGACGCAAAACACTTTACCGCCGGTATCACGTGCCGCAATCGTGGCGAAGGCACGGCCAATTGCCTCAGCGTCCCCGGTACCTAGTGTGTGACCAACGACACCGCGAATATCGTATTCGCGCAAAATTGTCGGGTCGAACCAATACGCGCCACTCACGGACGGCCGACGCAGGTATAATCAAAGCCTTTCGCAGCTATATCCTCAGGCTCATAGATGTTCCGCAGATCGACGATCACCGGTTTTGCCAGAAGCTTCCTAACTCGCTCCAAATTGAGAGCACGGAACTCGTTCCACTCGGTCAAAATTACAAGACAGTCCGCATTCTCCATGGTCTCATAGGCATTAGTGCACCATTCGATATTAGTCAGTAACTTCTTCGCCTCCTCCATCGCCTCAGGGTCGTAAGCGCGAACGTTAGCTCCCTCCGCCTGTAGCGCGGGGATAATCGTCAGGCTGGCACTGTCGCGAACATCGTCGGTATTTGGTTTGAAGGAAACACCAAGTACGGCGAGGTTTTTATTCTCCACAGTGCCGCCGCAAGCAGCGATGACCTTCTCCGCCATACGCTCCTTGCGCTTGTCATTAATGTCGACTACCGCCTCTACAATACGACTCGGTGAGCCACTTTGTCGGGCGATGCGCACAAAGGCTAGAGTGTCTTTAGGAAAGCAGGAACCACCATACCCCGGACCCGGGTGGAGAAACTTGTTTCCGATGCGCCCATCGAGACCAATCCCTTTGGCAACATCATGCACATCAGCGCCTATCTTCTCGCAGATATCAGAAATTTCGTTGATGAAGGTGATCTTGGTAGCAAGAAAAGTATTGGCAGCATATTTTATCAACTCAGCAGTTTTTATGCCTGTGAAGACGACGGGAGTCTCAATCAAAAAGAGCGGCCGGTAAAGCTCTGCCATCAGCTTTTTGGCTCGATCTGATTCGACGCCAACCACGACACGATCGGGCCGCATGAAATCTTCGATTGCAGAACCCTCGCGAAGAAACTCCGGGTTTGAGACAATATCAAATTCAGCATCTGGTCGGCGGGAATGGATGATGCGAGCAATCTCGGCGCCAGTGCCAACCGGCACGGTTGACTTCGTTACCACTACCAAATAGCCGTCCATTGCGTCAGCAATTTCTTCCGCCGCCGCATGAACGAAGGAGAGATCTGCATGGCCATCGCCGGGTCTGCTCGGTGTACCAACAGCAAGCATAACGATATCAGCACTCTTCACTGCCTCGGTGATATCGTTGGTAAAGCTAAGGCGCCCTGCTTTGACATTGTTTTTAACGAGATCCTCAAGACCTGGCTCATAAATCGGAACCTTACCCGCATTGAGGCCATCAATTTTCTCCCGCACTTTATCTACGCAAACGACTTCGACGCCGAATTCAGAGAAGCAGGCGGCCGAGACGAGGCCGACATAGCCGGTGCCGATCATGGCGACATGCATGGCGATAATCCGTTAGAAGTTAATCCAGGTCACAGAGGTTTTTGAGAAAGTCGGATAGATCTCTTCCAAGGTCGTCGCGGGCTAATGCGAAGGCAACATTGGCTTGCAAAAACCCTAACTTGCTTCCGCAATCAAAGCGCTGCCCTTCAAAACGCAAACCAAATGCCGAAACACCGTCATCGATCAGCTTGGCAAGGGAGTCTGTGAGTTGAACCTCACCACCTACCCCGCGCTCCATGAGGCCTAGATAAGAAAACACCTCAGGCTGCAATATGTAACGTCCGATTATGGCAAGGTTGGACGGCACCTCGTTTAGCGCTGGTTTCTCTATCATGCCTTTGATATCGATGATGTGGCCGTCATCTACCGCAACATCGACAATACCATAGCGGTTGGTCTCTTCTATCGGTGTCTCAGCGAGCGCATAGACGCAACCGCCACGCTGTTTATAGACATCCATCACCTGCTTCATGCATGGCGTATTGGACAGCACCAACTCATCGACGAGTAACACCGCAAAAGGCTCATTGCCGACGAGGTGACGTGCGCACCAAATAGCGTGGCCCAAGCCCAGCGGTTCCTGTTGGCGGGTATAGGACAGCGCGCCAGTAGGCGGAATGAGATTTCGTGCTATTTCTAGCTCTACCGTATTGCCGCGTTCGGCCATTAACGCCTCGATCTCATATGAATGATCAAAATGGCTCTCAATTGCTGCCTTGTCGCGCCCAGTGACAAAGATGAATTGCTCAATACCCGCATCCGCCGCCTCCTCCACCGCATATTGGATAAGAGGCTTGTCAACGATGGGGAGCATTTCCTTAGGCACAGCCTTGGTGGCCGGCAAAAATCGTGTGCCGAGGCCAGCAACCGGAAATACAGCCTTTTTAACTGGCCTAATCATGTAACTGCGGTCCTTACACTTAAATGAAATCTGCTGCGGGTTGGCAAAGTGTTTGTCATCTTTTACGCCATCGGGCAAGAGGCCGAGTGACCGCTAAGTCAGAACCGGCGGCGCTTTACTTGCCCTCAAGCAGAACCTCCTTGGCTTGATTAATTTTTGCTGCGAGATAGTCCGAACCCCCCTGATCGGGATGATTTTTGAGTTGTAATTTGCGGTGGGCCTCTCGAATTTCGATCTCGCTTGCCCCTGGCACGAGACCAAGCACCTCATAGGCCTCATCCCTGCTCATGGTAGTAGACGAAGTGCGTCGACGGTGCCTTGACCCATCTTCCTCTGTGCCCTCACGCCAATTCTCGCCATACATGCGATCGAGATAGCTTTCCATCAACCGCGCAGACTGTTCGTCGTTGGCCCTGCATTCTCGTAAAACACTTAACAACTCCTCACGAGAAAGTTCGTTGAGCTCACTGCTTTCATATTTTCCGTGCAATACGGTGCCATGCATTTCTCCGCTATCATGATCAAGATTCATACGCAAATACGCAGTCTGGACCTCAGATTGCCGTCCCGGAGAGGGCGTGCCACTCTGCGAAACGCCGCTTCGCAGAGAGCGTAAAATCAACGGCAGAAAAATCAGCGTTAACGGGATGGCCGCCAATTGAATCCGCCCAGTAGCGCCCAAAAAGATCGCTATAGCAGCACCAAGACAGAGAAAGACCCATTTCAAGACCTTAGCAAGGCGAGAAGGATTGGCGCTCTCGTACCAGCGCATAATCAGCAGCGCCGCTACCAGTAGCGAAACTCCAAGAACAAGATATGTCACCATAGTGGCGCGGAACCTTCAGGAATTTACGATTTTGGCCCAGTCTACCTGATTTGGTGCGAGATTTGCAGCGCCGCACCGCCCTCGCGTTTGCTAAACCTAAGTAGCGCACGCTTTCCGCCTGCGGCGTAGACGGCGACGGCACTCAGCAGATTCTTAAGTTCTGCTGCACTGTTTGTATCAAAATGCAGATAGGCCCCACCGGAAAGTCGAGCGATTTGACGAAAGGCCAGGCTAGCTTCGTGGTCGCCTCCTTCGTGGAAGATAAAGGCCGGTACCTTGAGGAGGCCAAGCTCACCCGCCAGCACGCAGAGATTGTCTACATCCTCCTCCATTGCGTCACCCACGAAGACCAATGCACCCAGCCGTTTCTTCTCACTCTCGCGAATCGCGTGATTGAGTATTTTGCTAATTTGCGTATGACCGCCAAGGCAATGAACGGCTGTCATATGGCGAACCAGGGAGCGTGAATTATCGAGCCATTTTGTCGCACGAAACTCACTAAAACCACGGTAATAGACGAGTTGGACCGAGAGGCCGCCGAGCGCTGCGGTCGCTTGAAACATCTCTCCCTGAATGTGGCAGGCACGATCCCAACTTGGCTCACGGCTGGCAGTCGCGTCCATCGCGAACATAAGTCGTCCCTTATCCGAACCCTTAATCGGGGCCGGTGTTGCCGCTACTGTGCTCAGAAAGGTGTCGACGTCTGACTTGGCGCTATCGCTCCCTGCAGACAGATTTTTGTTCCTTGACGACATTTCATTGCGCTCTCTTTTACACTGAAGCATTTCTTGCAAAACTATATCAGACCCAGCGCGCGTAGCTCAGTAGCCATCTCTAATGGCATATCGCCAAATTCTTCCATGGTGGCACCAAGATCCGGCGGTACGCTACTTTCCTCCAAATACCGCCAGCCCTGATGAGGACGCCGCCGTGTCGGAACGGTTAGGACCAGCTCCGGATCAAGCACAACGGCGCATTTGTTGCTACCAGTATCCTCGTTGCGAACATATTTAAAACTGAGAATGCGCTGACGCACTCGAATAAAATTGCGCACCACCCAATAAATCGAGCCGCCTTCCAATATCTGATCTGAACGACGCGGCATGAATCGAGTAACGTGGCGTAATTCGCCTTGTTCTGCGAAACGCTGTTGCTGTAACTCCCTCAAATGGCCAATATTTTCAATGCCGACTGCGAGCTTCAACAAGTGGAGCGCCATCGTCGGACTAAGCCCAATGCGGTTTTCTTTTTTCGAAAAACGCATTCATGCCCTCCTGTGCCTCATCGGAGACGCGCACCCGCGCAATTCGTTTTGTCAGATCAGTGAGTAGGGTACTATCGAGCCCGCGTCCATTCACAGCCTTGATCAGTGCTTTGGCTTCTAAATGGGCGTTGGGCCCACCCTGAAGGAGCATTTTGACGAATGTTTCACCACGTGCCTCCAACTCTTCGTCCGGAACCACCTCGTGTACCAGGCCAATATGTTTTGCCTCATCGGAGGAGATAAGCTCACCAGTGAGGATATAACGGCGAGAACAGCTTTCGCCAATCGCCTTTACGATGAACGGGCTGATGACCGATGGAATAAGGCCCAGCCTAACCTCGGTTATTGAAAAACTCGCACTTCGCGCAGCGATAGCAATGTCACAGCAGCAAATTAGACCTACCCCACCAGCATAAGCAGGACCTTGAATAAGTGCAATGGTAGGCCGGGGAAATGAATCCAATGTATAAAGGAAATCGCTTAATGCGCTGGCATCACGTAGATTTTCTTCTTCAGAAAACATTGTAGTCTTCTTCATCCATTGAAGATCAGCTCCAGCGCAGAAGCTCTTGCCCCGCGCAGTTAGCACCACCACGCGAACATCTTTATTATCGCCAAGTGAGCGTAATTCGCGGGTCAAAGTAGCCAACAATGCGTCGTCAATCGCATTATGCTTTTCTGGTCGATTAAGCGTGACAGTGGCCACACCCTTGGTATCCACGGTAACAAAAACATGTCCTTCGGACATCAGCTCACATCCTAAATATGCCAAATGTTGAATCTTTTCTCGGCGCATTGGCCGCAGCAGCCAGCCCGCGAGCAAGCAGCAAGCGTGTATCTGCTGGATCAATCACGCCATCATCCCATAATCGGGCAGAGGAATAATACGGCTTTCCTTGAGATTCGTATTGTTCAAGAATCGGCGCCTTGAATTTAGCCTCATCTGTTTTTGGCCACTCTTCGCCATCACCAGCGATCCGGTCGCGCCGGATCCGCGCGAGCACGTTTGCCGCCTGCTCTCCACCCATCACCGAGATACGCGCATTTGGCCACATCCAGAGAAAGTGCGGCTGATAAGCACGTCCACACATGCCGTAATTGCCGGCACCGAAGCTACCACCAATGATTACGGTGAATTTAGGCACATTCGCGCAGGCAACGGCCATCACCAGCTTAGCACCGTCCTTGGCGATACCGCCCTGCTCGTACTGTTTACCAACCATAAAACCGACAACGTTCTGCAGAAAAATAAGTGGAATACCGCGCTGGCAGCAAAGTTCGATAAAATGCGCACCTTTGAGAGCTGACTCAGAGAATAAGATACCGTTATTTCCAAGGATACCGACCAGCCGGCCGTCGATACGGGCAAAGCCCGTGACCAAAGTCGAGCCATAGCGCGATTTAAATTCATCGAATTCGCTGCCATCGACTATGCGAGAGATAATCTCACGCACATTAAACATTCGCCGAAGTGAGGTTGGCACCACGCCGTAAATTTCTTTGGCATCATAGAGTGGCGGCACAGGCTGGATTTCCTTCGGCGTAACACTTGTGTGGTCACTGAGTCGGGCAACCACCCCCCTGGCGCGTTCAAGGGCCGCGCCGTCGTCATCCTCGAGGTGATCAGCCACGCCAGAAATACGCGTATGTACATCTCCGCCGCCAAGCTCCTCTGATGTTACCTCCTCGCCGGTTGCAGCCTTCACCAACGGTGGGCCACCCAAAAATATAGTGCCTTGATCTTTGACGATGATGGTCTCGTCTGACATCGCAGGGACATATGCGCCGCCAGCAGTACAAGAGCCCATAACCACTGCGATTTGAGCGATTCCATCAGAAGACATACGTGCCTGATTGTAGAAAATTCGCCCGAAATGGTCTCTATCAGGAAAAACTTCATCCTGGTGGGGCAGATTTGCACCACCCGAATCAACTAAATAAACGCAGGGCAGATGGTTCTGCGCAGCGATCTCCTGGGCACGAAGATGCTTCTTGACCGTGATTGGATAATAGGTACCCCCCTTCACCGTAGCATCATTCACGACCAACACGCAGTCACGCCCGGAAACCCGGCCAATGCCAGTGATGATGCCGGCGGCAGGTACGTCGTCCTCGTAGAGGCCATGGGCCGCGAGAGCAGACAATTCAAGGAATTCCGTCCCCGGATCAATCAGCGCGCTTATACGTTCGCGCGGAAGCATTTTACCGCGTTCAGTATGCCGCGCCCGCGCCTTTTCGCCACCGCCATAATTGATCTTCGCTAACGTTGCATCTAGCCCATCAACAAGAGCTTGCATTGCTTTTGCGTTTTCTAAAAATTCCGGCGAGCCGGTATCGATTTTGCTAGGCAAAATTGCCATGTGCTGACTCCTCCTTATAAACTAAGATTACCCGCCCACGAGGTCTATTGAAACATGATCGTAGCGCCGCGATTGACTATAGTGAGCCGCGGAGGAACGTATGATGAAATTACCTGAATTGAGCGACCTTCAGGCGGCAGGTGAGTTAGTCCATCGTAGCGTGGCGCCGACGGCCCAGATCTGTTGGCCACTTCTGAGTCAGAGGGCTGGCGCTGAGGTGTGGGTCAAGCATGAGAACCACGCTCCGACCGGCTCCTTCAAGGTGCGCGGGGGGCTCGTTTACATGGATCAACTAAAGCAACGAGGCAGCATACGCAGAGTGCTCGCTGCTACCCGCGGTAATCACGGTCAGAGTATCGCGTTTGCGGCGTCACGCGCCGGGTTGCTAGCAACCATCGTCGTGCCGCAGGGCAATTCGCCAGGCAAGAATGCGGCAATGCGAGCCCTTGGCGCTGAACTGATCGTAAATGGCAACGATTTCCAAGAAGCACTAGAATTTACTACAACGCTAGCTGACGAAGACGGTGTGGAAGTAGTGCCCTCCTTCGATATGACGCTGGTCCGAGGTGTAGCGTGCTATGCCCTGGAGCTGTTTTATGCAGCGCCGGATCTTGATACAGTCTATGTGCCGATAGGGCTTGGATCAGGCATTTGTGGCGTAATAGCAGCCCGCGATTCGCTTGGCTTGAAAACTAAGGTGGTCGGCGTGGTGAGCAAACAAGCTGCGTCGTATGCACTATCCTTTGAGGCCGGAGAGCCGGTCACTACCACCAGCGCCGATACCCTGGCCGATGGATTGGCCTGCCGCGTCCCAGTCGTCGAGGCACTGGATATCGTTCGCGCCCGGGCTGAACGTATCGTCCAGGTGAGCGAAGACGAGATTATCGCCGCCATGGGACATTACCTAACAGATACCCACAATCTTGCCGAGGGTGCGGGTGCCGCGCCACTCGCGGCACTTCTAAAGGAAAAGCAACAGATCGCGGGCAGAAAGGTTGGCCTTATCCTTTCTGGCGGCAATGCCGATACGCCGCTGATCAAACGGGCGCTAGCGCATGTCGCCAGCTAATGCTTTTTGCCAATGTGTCATCACCTCTGCACCAAGATAGCCAAAAGGTGCAGAAAATTTTAAATAGAAACCTATCGCCTGCGCTATTTTCCCCTACTCCGAAGAGATGGCACGGGAAATGACAATGCGCTGCACGTCACTGGTTCCTTCATAAATCTTGCACACCCGCATGTCGCGCCAATATCGCTCAACCGGGAAATCGTTGAGATAACCATACCCTCCAAATGTCTGGATCGCGTCTGAACAGACTCGTTCGGCCATCTCCGAGGCGAAAAGCTTTGCCATGCTGGCCTGTTTGATACAGGGCTGTCCAACATCTCGTAGTCGGGCAGCATTGTGAACAAGAAGGCGTGCCGCCTCGATCTCAACTGCCATATCGGCAAGGCGAAAAGCAACAGCCTGATGTTCGATAATAGGTTTGCCAAAGGTCGAGCGATCCTTGGCATAAGCGAGTGCCGCTTCATATGCAGCTCGCGCGGCACCGAGCGCCTGGGAAGCGATGCCAATACGCCCACCTTCAAGGTTAGAGAGCGCCACCCGGTAACCATCTCCAGGGTCACCGAGCATCAGATCAGGTGTGAGCCGCATTTCATTAAATACGATCTGACAAGTATCATGGGCTCGTTGACCAAGTTTTTCCTCATGGCTGGAGACAATGTAGCCCGGTGTGTCAGTTGGCACGATGAAGCAACTCAACCCTTTCTTACCGGCGTCCGGGTCAGTCACTGCGAAGACCAGGGCGACATCCGCCTTAGAACCGGAGGTAATAAATTGCTTAGTACCATTCACCAAATAGCTGTTACCGTCTGGCATAGCCCGAGTACGCAGAGCCGAGGCATCGGAGCCGGTATGAGGCTCGGTGAGACAAAAAGCGCCGAGCTTCCCGCCGCTCGCCAGCGGCTTAAGAAAGCGCTCTTTCTGCTCTTCAGAAGCGAAGTCCTGCAGGCCAGCGCAGACTAAGGAATTGTTGACGCTCATCCCAGTCGATGTGCCAAGATCGCCGACCGCGATTTCTTCCATGGCGAGGGCATAGGAAACGTGATCAGCTCCCGCCCCACCATATTTCTCGGGCACCATCATGCCCATTAAGCCGAGCGCACCCATGCGCTGGTACATATCCTCGGGAAAACCATTATTTTTATCCCACTCAGCCGCGTTGGGCGCGAGTTCATTGGCAGCGAAATCGCGAGCCATGTCGCGAATCATTATCTGCTCTTCGCTAAGAAACGTGCTATCGGCGCTCATGACTAACTATCGTTTTTAATTGAAAATTTCAAAATGGCACTCCTGAGGCACGCATTCCGCGCCATTAATCGGGAGGATATCTTGCGGACAGCAGGAAAAAGCAATCACAGCGTCGCGCTCGGCGCGCAGCACCACATAATCGCCCGGTTTACTTACCGGTGGTTCAAAACTTACTGAGCCATCCGCCGCGACAGGGATATTCATCCACATATTCCAGGGAGAAGGTGTCTCTGGCGGTGTCAGGTCAAGCTCACCAAGAGCTAGGGAAAGATTCTCGGTGCAGTTTTCGTGATAGCCCTTACAACCAAGCTGCTCATAGCGGTATTTATCGCAGGCAGCTATCAGCGTGTCATGAATTCCGGGGGAAGTATCCTCTAATAAAATTAGGATGGGCTCTCGGTGATTGCTTACCATCCTATCTCCGACACGAGGAAAAATACCTCCGATAGCGGCGCGACTATGTTCCATCGACATGAACTCATTCATATTCCCAGGGATAAAAGCCCAGGTATCGACCACTTGGGTCCCGTAAGTATTAATCAGCTTGAGCGACTGCCCCGCTCTGAGCCGCGTAGCCCTACCAAGGCGGGCCGGGATGGTAACAATCATTAGTGTACGAGCTCGACCGCAATAGCGGTCGCTTCGCCACCTCCGATACAGAGCGCGGCGAGCCCTTTGTCCTCACCATAATTCTGCATCGCTGACAAAAGCGTGACGATCAGTCGTGCACCGGACGCACCGATAGGATGGCCGAGGGCGCAAGCACCACCATGAACATTCACCTTGTCATGCGGAATATCACAATCGCGCATCGCCGCCATGGTGACCACAGCGAAGGCCTCGTTAATCTCGAATAGGCCAACATCGTCCTTGTCCCAACCCACTTTCTCCAGGAGTTTGAAGATGGCCGGTCCCGGTGCCGTGGTGAACCAGGCCGGTTCATGGGCATGACTAGAATGGCCCCGAATAATAGCAAGCGGCTGCAGGGCGCGCTTTTCAGCTTCTGATCGCCGCATCAGTACAAGCGCTGCTGCACCATCGGAGATTGAGCTCGAATTCGCTGCCGTCACGGATCCGGCCCTAGCAAAGGCCGGTCGAAGCTGAGAAATTTTTTCAAGATTGG
>MDTE01061431.1_pt1 | contig 95155 bp, 79 predicted proteins | sample 811231 | NCBI WGS metagenome assembly MDTE01 (sample SAMN05326651, study PRJNA326480) | marine metagenome | isolation source: seawater | place: Indian Ocean: Red Sea | collected 2010 | reverse complement strand
TTACTAATATACTCATATATACCTCTATTCATTATGCCAGCTTAATAGCCTTCTGAGCCGCATCAGCCAAAGATGATGCAGTAGTTAATTCAGCATTAGCAAGAATATCTCTACCTTCTTCCTCATTAGTTCCTACTAATCTTACTACCATAGGAACCTCTACACCAACTTTTTCAATAGCCTCGATAATACCCTTAGCCACTTCATCACACCTAGTAATTCCCCCAAATATATTTATCAGAAGAACTTTAACACCTGGATCCATCAGTATAATCCTCAGAGCTTCAGACACTTTATCGGCAGTTGCTCCACCACCAATATCTAAGAAATTCGCAGGCTCACCTCCAAAATACTTAATGATATCCATAGTACCCATTGCCAATCCTGCTCCATTGACTAGACATCCAATATCACCTTCTAAGGCAACATATGACAACCCCTGTTTTCTTGCAATCATTTCCTGTTCATCTTCAGATTTTTCATCCCTCAACTCACTTAGATCAGAATGTCTAAATAATGCATTATCATCTAATACAATTTTTCCATCTACAGCCAACAATTTATTATTATTTGTAATAACTAATGGATTTATTTCTGCTAATTCAGCATCACTCTCCCTATAAGCAACATAAAGAGCTTGGCATATATCATCAAAATCAGCTATCAGTTCAGAAGGCAAATTAATACCAAAAGCAATATTTCTAGTCTGATATTTTCTCAACCCTAAAAAAGGATGTATATATTCTCTAAATATCATATCAGGAGTTTTAGCAGCCACCTCCTCAATATCAACACCTCCTGCAGCAGATGCCATCATTACTGGACAGCGTCTCCTTCTGTCATTTGTAATACCAAGATAAATCTCACTTGAAATCCCAACTGCTCTATCTATCAACACCTTACCTACAGTAAGGCCTGATATTTCCATTCCAAGAATATCACTTGCATATCTCTTAACATCACCAACACTTTTAGCAACTTTAACACCTCCAGCCTTACCTCTTCCTCCAACAAGTACTTGCGCTTTTACTACTACATCCGAATTTAACTTTTCTGCAATTTCAACAGCTTCATCAACATCACCAGCAACAGCGCCTTCCGGTATAGGAATACCATAGTTGGAAAACAAATTCTTGCTTTGGTATTCATGTAATTTCATATCCATTCTCCTATTGAACGATTATATCACCTAGACCTGATACAAAACATGTAATATAAATTACTAAACAATTGTTCATTTATCTACAAAACCCATAAAGTATAACACTCTATTATTCTCAGAGTCAGCCAAATATATTCCTCCAGAAGAATCTATATCTATTCCTGTAGGTAAATCAAATGAATTCATCTCCTTACCAAAATCCCCCCAAGACATCAACGGTTCACCAAGGAGATCCCAAACTAGAATCCTATAACCTTCAGGAGCAGTAGCATACAATTTGTTTTCCTTATCGTCAATTGCCAAATACGGCTTATTATCTAGAGATTGACCATCCCATTCTAATACATCCCATTCATACAAAAATTTCCCTTCATTATCAAACACTTGAATCCTAGCATTCCAAGTATCTGCTACATACAAATTCCCTACACTATCAAGAGACAAACCAACAGGCTCTTCAAATTCACCAGACCCTAAACCTCCCATACCTACTTGACGTACAATTTGTCCGTCATCTGTAAAAACTGATATGCGCTTATTGCCAGTGTCAGCAACATATATCATTCCATCCTGACCTACTAAAACCTCTCTAGGTCCCCACATACTATAAAGATCAGCGTCATCGCCAAAACCTCCCCAAGATAAAACGAAATCACCTTCCAAATCATATTTAACGATCCTATGATTCCAGGTGTCAGCAACATATACAAACCCATCTTTAGAAACGTCAATACCCCACGGTTCATTCAAGCCATTACTACGCTCATTAGACTCATATACTGAACCATAAAAACCCCATTGCAATACTAGTTTGCCTTGATTGTCGAATTTCAAAATACGATGATTAAACGTATCTGCAACATATATAAACCCATCATCTGATATTGATACATCCTTTGGACGATCCATTCCTTCATCATCATCAAAAACTGTATTTATCAGCTTGTCCGCTTCTCTAATTATATGAACATCTTCAAATGGATCAGTAGAACTGTCCACCATATCTAATGTAGACATACTACTTATATCCCACATTTTGGATGTCAATTTTCTACTAACATAAAATCGCATTTTATCAACTACAGGCCACCTAGACAAAGAATAATCAACACCATTAATTGATCCATATTGAGTATAGTCTCTCATGTACCAAATGTTCCACAATGCACTCAATCTCTGTGGATCTAACAAATTATTCATGATTCTTTCCGAATTTAGCCCAAAATAATCCTGCATAGGCCACCACATTCTAATATATTCGAATGACGAATAATTTGTTCTTAGAATCGATTCAATCTCAGGCCAATTATTATTTCCTGCTATTACTAAATCAGAGTCTTGCAACAAGTCCCTTGTCGGTTCTCCACCCACAAATACCTGATTATCATAGTGTCTCAGATACCAAGTAAATGGCCAAGACACATCATCATCATACCCAATCCTTATAGATAATCCATCTGTAGTTCTTCTGGAAATCTCCTCAACTTGTTCCATCACTACCCTTATACCAGGAGCTCCTGAGGCATAATTAATAAATTCAGTTTGTTCATCATATCTAATATAACTTGATCCTATAGCAGTACGAATAGTCAATACTCCAAACACTCCAACAATCATAATATTAATCAATCTAGAAATATCTAACCATCCCACCTTAGAAACAAATTTGTACAATAACACAATCATCACAACTAATAGAACTACGCTAGACATTACTTCTAACCAATCTCTTGAAGCGTACAAATTTACACTCGCACTTTGAATAGATAGTACATTTAAAATACTTATTATCGTTTGTGTCATAGAAATACCAGCTAATAACAAAACCAATAATAACACTGTAAAATTAACCCCGAATAATTTGTTCCAATCAATTCTCTGAATAAGTATTCCAAAGGCCCACCCAGAAATAATTATCATAGGTAGACTTAAATGCACGGTTAACCATGGCATTTTTTCTCCAGCTAACATATATATAAGGATTGAAGCGAAACACCAGAAAAATAAGAAATTAAAATACACTAAAGAACTGTCCCTATACCACAATTTACTCTCATACTTCCTGTCATTTCTTATTGCAGTAACATATAAGACGAAACCAATAATGAGACCTAAAAATGGTAAATATTCATACATAGGAATCATAACTAAAATATAGTAATACCAAGGTTGCCCACCTCTCTCAACAGACTGTTGCTCTATCCAATACCCCAAAGATCCCATAAACCCTGTTGCTAATCCGTTGCCATTTGTAAATATAGTAGTAAAAAATACTACATATATAGAATAGAAAATCAAAGCACATAAAACCCACCTTCTTTTATCCCATGATAAACCTAACCACATAGAAACAAGCAGCAAAAATATTAATACAGGCACAGATTTCCAAATACCAACAACCGAATAATCAATAGGGTTGCTATTAAGCAAATACTTTACAGGAAAAGCTGTCAACTGAGGCAAAATCAAAGTAATCATAACCAACAACAAATCAAAACTAGCATAATCTTTAATAACATTCCATCTCGCTACGCAAACCAGAATGCCAGAAAACAAACCAAAAATAACAGCCATCAAAGCTGGAATTACAAGAAAGTAATCCAATCGACCTCCATCTCCATCTACATTCAATAGATCTAGTACATCTACTTGAAGAATTAAAGTCGCAATCAAACCTAATATAATTGCCATAACTATAAAAAAAATAAAGATCCTCTTTAGTAAAGGATTTCTCCAATCACTTTTCATATTGTCATTAACAAACAACAAACCCACAAAAATCATCCAAATTGCATCATATAGGAAAGCAACTTCTTTAGATGTATGATTAAAAGCTATTGCTGCCACAAACAAATACAACCATTTATCTTGCTTGTATTTCAAATATTTCCAAAAACTTAATGCCATAATCAACACAAAAACAACTACAAAACTTTCATTACGAACATATCTAGTATAGTAAAGCATTATAGGACTAATACACATCAAACAACCTGCTATAAATGCTCCAGCTCTTCCTAATAAATCTCTATACCACCACAATATACCAACAGCTAAAACACCAAAAATAGCTGATGGAACACGTGAAGTGAAATCCGTATCACCGAAAAGAAAATACACAAATGCTAAAGCATGGAATTGAAATGGGCCATGCATTAAAGGAGTATGTTCAAATCCTTCCCCACGTGACAATTCCCATGAATAATAAGTATGCAGACTTTCATCATGACTGATAACCCGTGAACCCAAATCATAAAATCTACTGAAAATTGTTAACAAAATCAACAGAATCCACATACATTTCTCAACGTTTAGATTGACAACAAAACTCTTGTCAGAAAATTTTGAATCTATCACTAATACTCCTTAATAGTACTAATAATTAGTTAGTACCTTTTATTAACCTTTCTTTGACCCAAACAGTGACAATGTCATTATTACTACTAGTAATAACAAAATTACTACTATAATTATCATTATACAAGTGAAAATCGTGACCAACATATGGTTCATCAACCCCAAATACAAAATCCTTACCATCTGCAATAACTACTGAAGCACCGCTAGCATTATTATCATGACTCCATGTTATATTCTTAAAATCACGAAGCATCCAATCCAAACTTAATCTATGCTGGTCTCCTAATATATGAATATCAACCTCATTGTCAATTCCAACTACCCTTAACGATATATCACCTAAAGTATCAACTAACATTTCATTAGACGGATAAGAAATAAATGACTGTAATATATTATCAGCTGGAAAACGACTAAATTTCCAACTAACATGCATAGAATAAAAAACTCCAACAACAGTAAATGTTATAGCAAAAGCTGATAATGAATTAGACCACGACCATCCCACACCAAAGAGCACCACTACCATAGCCAACATACCAATAAGCAGAGACAAACTAATAATCAAGTCCTTATTAGTTTGTCTCTGCAGTAAGACATCCAGAGACAATTTATTGCCAAAAACAATCACACCAAAAATTACTAAAGAGAACAATAAAATAATCTGAACACCAATAACATAAACCGATTCTTTGTTAATGTGTTCTTCACATATAGCACTAATCATTCTAGCAATTAAAACAAACAAAGGGATAACTAATAAAATCATATAAGATGCTGAAATAGCACTATAAACACATGTATAAATTAATTGAATTAACATAAAACCAAAAACAACCTTATCAATTCTATCAAATGGAGATCTAAACCAAATTCCTGCAGCTAAAGCTATTATTAACGGGCTTTGAAATCGGAAGGTAGTTAAAATAAAACTGTACCAATACTTACCTTTTACAACATATCCCCAACCTGAAATCCATTCAATTAAAACGTTCCCCATAGACATCATCCCCTGTTTGTATACAAAAAATATTGTATATACAATAACAGTAACAATTACCAGACCTATGATATTAAAAACATTCAAACCAAGATCATAATCTGAAAATTGCTTCAATTTAAATTGCGATGAAAGATAGCAAAAAATAATAAGGATAAGCACCCCTACTAACAAATACCTTCCACTCAAAACTCCTATCATAAGTCCATATACAAGTAATAGCTGGCCACTAATTTGCTTTTCCTTAAAAAGCCTAGTTAAACCTAATAATGCAAGAATCCATCCAAAGAATCCTATCGCACTACCATCAGCAATCCTAGAAATCATTACACCACTAGGAGCTACCGCAATAAAAGAAAATATAATATATGAAACAATCCTGCCAACATAACGCTCAAACATAAATGGGGCAAACATTAACACACTTCCAAATAAAGCAGATACGCTTCTAACTAGCACCACACTAGAAGACCCAGTCAACCAAAATAAAATAACATGAAAAAATAAAGTAACAGGACTTGCAACACCCAAATAATTTGTGCTATCCATATCACCGCTAACAATCATAACACCCAAATTAGCATCAACAAGCTCCCTATGTAAAAGTGGCATATGACTCAATCCATAAAACCTAAAAACAACTCCTACAATGCCAAATAACATTAGCCAACCAAGCCTAATATATTTGCTGTATTCTCTGAATATTTTTGGAGGTACCAAAACAGAACTTATCACTATTTGCTCTCTCAATTAATACAATTCAAAAAGTTCTACTGATTGATTGGCATACACTAATCTCATATTTTTAGAAAATTTATCTAAACTATTTCTAGAAAATATGTTCCTTTCTAAATCACCAACATACACATATTTTACTCCATATCTATTTAATATTTCTAAAGCAAGAGTCCAATCCCTACATGAATACAATACCTCAATATCATTTTGTCTCTTATTAATTTCAAGATAATCACCACGCCACTGAATTTCATGTCCAGGCCAACCCAACACCGTAGAAATACCTGTATTCGCAGCTATTCTTCCATAGTTGGTATAACTACCACCTACTGATTCAAGTATAACTACATCATCCGGCAGATTGTTACTGATCCATTGTATTGCATCGTATTCATCCTTATTAGATCTACGTATATAATCCATACCATCCAAAGTATTATTACCCACAACAACACCTTTCATTCCATTCGTTTTGGACCATAAAGCTAAACCTGTATATAAAAATCCTCCCACAACTACTAAAACCACACAAAACATATACGGTAGTAAAAATTGAACTTTCGACTCTCTAGCTACACGCCACACTCCATAACCACCTACAAGCGACCACAATATCCAAGTTTGATAATAAAACTTGAACACAGTATTCATTCTTACACCAAAATTGTCTCTCACATAAAAGTACTCAGGTAATAAAACTAACAAAACACCCATTATCATTAATAGCATAACAAATCGTTTATTATCAAGATTACCTATACTTGCTTTCTCTTTTATAAATAACACTCCTATACCCATAATTAATAAGAAAAACAGAAATAGAGTAGACAGCGATCCATAAACTAGTCTTCTATTCATAACCTCCATAATTAAACTATTAGTAAAAACATCTATTTTCTGATTGATAAACAATTGATTTAGGACTAATTCTGTATCGTCTACTACAACCAATACTATCGACACAACAATAAATGAAAATAATACTCCAAACCCAATTAACAATGACTGCCTCCATCTAATTAGTCGACGAAAACCTACTACTTCTTTCATCATCCACATACTAATTGGAATTAACAAAACGCCAAACATTACGAACAAATGAGAAAATCGCGTCGGATAGACTAAATTAGATGCAAATCCATTTGCTTGAGATCTGAAATTAAAATAGAAGGGTAGATATAAAACAATACTACTAAAAACAATTGAAATAATACCTAAAATACCACTAACATTTAATCGTTCCCTGCTTAACAAAAAAGCCAAAATTGCTATCATCATATATATTGGGTAATCCCACAAATTAATAAATGCGATACTGCCGAGAATCATACCGAAACATATTATTCTGCGAAATTTATATAAATCTAGATATCCATTAGTATTATTAAAATCGATTTTTACTTCCGAACTTCCATTCTGTAAAAATAATTGAAGAGAAACAGAAATTGCCACAAGAACAAATGGAATTGATATAACATGTGGGTGCAAATCTCCAAGCAAAAAAGAAAAAAATGGAAACTCAGTAATTGGTTGTATGTCCACAATATTACCTGCAAGATCTCGATCTCGTATTACACGCGAAGATTGCCACCACCACCAGTGTCTTTCAGGAATCCACATGTTACCTAATATCTCGACTGGAGCCTTGTCAATCCACTTTATATCTACCCATTTCCAAAATCTGTAAGATCCGATGCCAAATCTATGCACAATTTCAAGTAGACCATTCAAATTGCCTACCAATAAAATAAACACTGGAGAGATCAAAGCACTCAAATAATTCCATAAACTCATCTTTTCAAATTGCTTCTTTTTTATTTTTCCATACATCATCAAATTTACAGCAATGCCAAATGATCCTATTGCTGCTAAACCATATACCAATGCTATTGACAAATTAAAACCAACAGATGATTCTACTCCACTCAATACTGTCACTACAGCCATCATCACATATCCAAAATAGTAATAACTAATGCTATAACCAGAAAACCATGGGTCTGCAGGTGGAACATCACCACCACGTAACACCGAATTCATAAAAGCAAATTCCATAGGCTTCTCAGTACCAACAATATCTGGATTAAGGTAACGAATATATGCCATGAAGAACAAAAAGCTAACAAATAAACCTTCCACAATTAATACATAACGCTTATGTGTGCGCATCCATAAAAATGCTTCACCATTTTTCCAATACATTCGATTAATTACACACACAATAATTAAAGCAGTAACTATTCCATTAGTTGTTACTGAAATATATCCGAATGAGCCTAATATCCACACCACATAACCTATTATCAACAAACCTAATATCTTACTTATAGAATAACCCTTATCAATAAGGTGGGGAAACAAATCAAAAACAATAGGCCATACTAGGAACCCAAAAAACCAAACAATTATTACCCATATTAATACTCCAATGAATTCCATAATGCTACTCTCTATGGTTTGATGCGATAGCCATATATAGTTGTACCTAATTCATCATATTCGATGCTTAATATATCTAACTCAACCATTTTTCGAAATTTTTCCATACCTTCCATTGGGTAGTATAAAAATTCATATTCTCCCAAAACAATATAACTAACATTGTACTTCTTCAAAAACTGTACAGCATTGCTAACTTTAGGGTCAGAATAAAAACGACTTACTTCTTCGACTCTTTCTACTACTGATCTAGATCCAATAAAGCCTCTTTGCTGCCTCTGATGCCAATTCCAACCAATAACAGTAGGTAGACCAGTATAAATTGAGTAGCGAGAACCCCATCTATATTCGGGAGTATGAGCTTCAACGATAGTTGGTGACCCCTTAACATTATCCTGCATCCATATAATAGCATTATAGTCATTACGCAAGGAAATCTCTTGACCCCTATCATAATAAACGCCATCCACCATAAAATTCATACCATCTAAACTAGAAGCATTGCTAATTATCCTGTCTCGAATCTTAGCAGAGCTAGCCAAAACAGTGTAGCTAGCAGATATAAATATCAAAACAGTCATCATTATTGACCACGCATTTTTAAAAATACTTGACCACAAATAACTAGATGCAATTAAAAATGAAAAGGCAACACCACATACTACACTAAATATAGTCCAAGCCTGTAAGTAAAACTTAAACACAGTATTCATACGACCTATATCACCAGCTACATTTACCGTTTCAACTCCATAAGTTATAAGAACAGCAAAACAAATCATCCCATAACAAAACCTTGTACTTATGTCATCATTTGACAATAGCAACAAATAACAAGACCACGTTACAATAATTACAACAACAGGGGTTATATAAATACCTGATCGATAAAATACAACCGAAAGAATTATCAATACAACAGGAATAACAACACCATATTTAATAGGACTACTACCTATAAGAGATCCCCACAAACCTTCCCTCGTTCCCAAAAAATTTTTTGTTTTAACAAACAAAAAACAAAAAATAATAAAAAGAAATAATCCATGTATCTCAAAATAAGAAATTAAAGGAGTCTTTGAACCTTTCCAAATAACTAAATCGGAATAAAAAGATCCATTCCATTTATAGTACGGCAAAAACAATAAATAAGATATTAGAACTACTACAATACTTCTTAAAGCACCAAATAAAAACCCTCTCACTTGATTTGTGTTATTGCCATTGCTCTGCCAAAAAATAGCAAAGCAACATAGTAGTAAATAACCCGGATAATCCCAAGTGTTAGTAACGCCAAGTAAACCAACAAAAAATCCTCCCATACAACAATGAATAATTTCATATGATAAAAACTTAGTTCTCATATTAGGTAGCATAATAGATATTGTCCAAGCAACTACAAGCAGCGTAATTGGCATAGATATCATATGAGCATGCAAATCCCCATATAAAAATGTAAAAAAAGGAAATTCTGTGATTGGACCAACTTCACCAACACCAGCTGGTATAATCCTAGTTGCATTCCAATAATATTCTCCTAAAGCGAGACGCAACATACTCATCGCCAAAATTTCTTGAACAATCTGTAAGGCATTTCCAAAATCCAAATTAGTAATATTGTTGAACAAACTACCAACTCTATTAAAGGTGTCCTGCATTCCACTAAACAATGTCCTTGGCTGACCCAAATTACCACATATGACCATAAAGCTCATTGAAGCAATACCTGCCAGTGTAGGAGACATATTAATTAAAACCCTAGATTTCTTCCTAATAAAACTAGCCAAATTATATGCACAACAAAAAGCAGCTAGGCCTGTAGTAGCAAAAATAGTAGGTATCAATAAGTTGTAAGCTATAGACGGAACTATTCCTAGTAATATAGTTGGTATTGCACATAAAAGATAACCGAAATAATAATAATTGATATATCCTCCCGAATACCAAGGATCATAGGGTGGAAAATATTTGCTTTTTATAACAGCATTAAAATAAGCAAAATCCATAGGCTTTTCTCCACCGTAAATAGGATGCCACAAATCTGGATTGAAAAATCTAATTAGTACAAAAACTGTAAACATAAAAATCCATAGGCATTCAACTCGAACAATATACTTGATATTAGCTCTAATCCATCTTATCAAATCTTCTCTATGAGTTATGCCAATCACAGAAGAAACACAAGAAAACAATATTACAACTATAAAAATACCTATCTGATTAGATGCCATTATCTTATAGCTAGACACAATCCACACAATCCATGTTACAAACACAAGGCCTACAAGCTTTGCTAGTGCATACCCACGATCACAAAGATTAGCAAACATAAAATATGTAACAGGAAAGGAAATCAAACCAAATAATACAAAGACACTCCACCAGAATAAAAACGCAATCACATGATTGCTATTTTGAACATCATTTCTATTAAACAAATCAGACCAAGTACCAGAAACTCTCTGTTGTAAAATCATATCTGCAGGCATCATTAACGAACCTGGATAATCTGTAGCCTGCTTTGGAGTCATCCAGAGCACTTGATCTAAATCAACAGAATCAAGAATATCATTGATATGTGAACTAGAAAAACTATCTATCTTCTTAAAAATGTAAACCTTTGGATGATCATACACTGTAAATGGTTCTTCAGCATTTTGATCTGAAAACGTCCAACTACCTAAATTTGGTGAACTTTCAAATTCAGCAATGATTTTATAACCCAAATTCTCCGCGAAAAGTTCATTATAATATTTCAGGGTCAAAGGGTATCTTTCTGGCAATCTAGGTATAGATTTGTATTGCCTATTTGACGATATGATCAAATAGTCAGATCTATCTAAACTATTAACAATATGTTTTTTCTTTATATCGTTATCTTCTGAATACAACTCCAAATTATGACCAACATATAAGCCGCCAAAACCATCATAACCCCTTAGTCTCAATGGCAAACCATCATCCCAACTACTCTCATTAATTATATGTGATCCACTAATTGCAATAGGACCTCCAGACACAGCATGCGATCTAATAACGTACACTTTATCATTTTCTAAATATAATGGTGGCTCTACAACAAAAATATGTTCTGTGTTAAATGATAAATCTTTTGTTATACTAGAAGTATAAATATCTTGTTCTAATTCACCTACTTCAGATACAACGATCTGATATGTTTCCAACTCCAAATCACCAACAACATCACCCAAGTGTGCAATACTTATAGAACTAAGCCATCCAGACATTTTTGGAACAAATTGTACAGAATGCTTTTCACCCTGATTATATTTCTTTGTTGATGAAGGTAAGGGTACATGTTGTACTAAATTATCATTTTCACCAACTATAGACAAGGTAAAAGCAGCTAAGATGTTTTCATAAATCCATTCACTAGCTTCCACCCTAGTTACTGGACGAGTGTAAATTCTAGTAAAAGCAAAAGCATATAAGAACACACTTAAAATAATTGAACCGACAAAAATATTGCTAAATACTGTTAATATGCGATTATCACGAATAAATCTAACCGATTTTATACTATCAAAATCTATATCAAGAATAGCAACTAATAACCATGCTCCTAAAATAACAAAAACAGAATATATAGGCAAAAAATATCTAATTGGTTTTACCCATTGTATTGAATACCATAAAAAAAAGGCTCCTCCCCATACAACAGGTATAATATGTCGATAATTCTTACCAATGTTTTGATAAATCTGTATACAAGCACAAGCAAAACCTAACCATACTATCAATCCTAAACTAGGTCCCATTCCCCACATTATCATATTGGTAAGAGGAAAAATAACAGGCTTTCTATCTGTCCACTGATGATTAGGCGGAAAGTCAATGTCACCCGACATTTGATTACTTATTTCAGCCATATTATTTAGCCACTGTTTATTTAATGAAAAATTATATAAGTCTGGACCATCAAATGCATACGGCATTAATATACGAAAAACCAAAAGCGCTACAAAAACAGCACAACAAATTCTAATTATTCCTGATAAAAATATCTTTGCCTTAATATTTTTATATTTGATACTGTAAACCAATAAAGCTATTGGTAACAATAAAATCACCAATACTAGACTAATTTTAGAAGATATAGCTAGCCCATATATTACTCCGAAAATCAAGTAATGTTTGAAACGGTTTGATTCTGAAATATTTACAGCAACATATATAGAAACAACTGCAAAAAAATTAGCTAAAGAGTCTACAGTATAAAAATGAGCTTGCTGTATCAGAGCAACAGTACCTGCATAAAAAAAAGCCGCCAACAAACCAACTCTATAACCATATAGATTCTTACCTATAAAGTAAACAAACAATATGGCTAAAGAATCAGAAATAGCTGACAGCAATCTTCCTACGAGGTTTATTTCATTGTATCCAGTACCAAAAGCCACATCCCAAAATATCAATTCATTAACATACTGTATATCATATCCACTAATCATCTCAGAAAGATAACGCACCGCAATCACAGGCGCTGTACCATAAACAAAAAAACCAAAGCCTACATTGTATGGATTTAAAGTTGAATTCTCTGTATTAAAATATTCCTCGACACCAACACCAGTAGTACTCAAACTTGTAGAAACCATAGTTAAGAACCTTTCATCTGGATGCAGGTGTTGATTATCATCCCAATTCAAACCAATAATTCTAAAATACAATCCTATAGCCATACAAGCTATGATGACTATACATCTTCCAACCTTATTTATTTGAAATATTTGCATAAGGACCTTTATCATCTACTTAAATTCAGAAGATTACCAACCAAAATGATTTGGCTTTATTTAGCTACGACTAACATGTATGCCCCAACTTCTGGTAAATTTTCATCATAGTATTTCCTAAACAATTTATCAACAATCATCAAATTTTCTTTCGATTGTACAAGCACCCATTTTCCAAACAATATTTTAGATATCAATGATGGCAGCCCAAAATAATGTCCTATTTCAATTGCACGCAACGCATCCTTAGAACAGTAATAAACACAAGATTCTATAGTAAATCCATGTCGTTCCAATAATAGTTTCCACTTATGCTCACCATTATAATGATAGTGACGGGATATCTTGTTAAAAAATCTTATATACCAATTACTCAAACTATTAAATCTAAGGCTCCGCAAAACAGATCCTACCAGTAAGTATTCTGTAAAAAACTCAGTAGGCACTGTAAAGACAAATTGTGATCCTGGCTTTAAAACTCTCCTTATTTCGGATATAGTACGATTCAAGTCAGGAATATGCTCTAGAACCGAATTGCACAGAACACTACCAAAGTAGGAATCTGGAAATGGATACCCTTGATCATCTGTCTGTAAAACATGTCTGTAGCAGTTATATGTTTTAGCTTGCATAAGTGATCTTATGCTAATGTCAATTCCAATTGTGGAACCAGTACATAAAACATGTCCGCCAAAATGCCCATCACCACAACCCACATCCAATATTGGCCCATCCATATATAGTCTAGAAATCATCTTAGCTTCCATTGATCTTAGTAATCCTCGGAATGCCGGTAGAGTCTTGATATGTTTTACAAACATATCATCATCTGCAGATACAAACTCTAAATTAGCACTATTATCTGACATCATTACCATTTCTAACACGTCTAGACAACAAATCTGTAAATAATTTTTCGTACTTGTCCGCTACTAAATTCGGAGAGAATTGATACACAATCTCTTCATATTTCATATGACATTTCTTGTTGTTATCCAAAACATACTTTATACCTCTACTCAGATCATCTGCATCTTCAGGACGAACAATACACCCCATACCAGTCATCCGAACTGGAACTCTAACACCTGGCAAATTACTTGCTACAGTTGGAGTACCACACAGAGCGGCTTCTATTTGTACAAGACCAAATGACTCTGTACTATTTATACTAGGCAAAACTAAAACATCACAAGTCCTATAAAAACTGGTCATATCAAAACTATCCAAAGTACCCAAAAAAGTATAATAATCCTTAAACTTATCGAATTTAGGTTGTAATCTTTTATAATACTGACGTTCCCCTATTACATCATCTATTGGACCAGCATGTATCACCTTGAGTTTTGGATAACTCGCTATTAATTGTGGCAACGCATCTAATAGATACTCAATACCCTTATCTGCAGCTAACCTACTTGCAACTCCTATAATCGGATAATTATCACGAATTTGTTGTTTGTTAGCCCACGAACTAACCGATTCATTATCGATTCTATCTACTTCAACTGGTGGTAAAATATAATGAACTTTTTTCAAATAACTACTAAGTAATGGTGAGTTAATAGCAAAATCAGAAGTATAGGCACATATTGAATCAGCAAAGCAAGCTGCAACTCTATTACTAAAATCAACTAACCCATTTACAAGTCTATTCAAACCTTTTCCTGGCAACTTCAAATCACAATGATAAGTAAGAACTGAGGGTTTTCCAAAAATTCTACCTCTTAAGACTAGTCCACTTGCATCAAACTGTGGCAAATGTATACTAAGAACGTCATGACTTCTCACTAGTTTAGTAGCTACAATACCAAAAGTAGGCATAATTACACCTTTGCTAATTCTCATTACTACAGGAACCCTAACCACATTTACTCCATCAACTACTTCTTTACAGTCAAGTTTCGAGTCATACTGTGAAGTTAGAACAGTTACCTCATGTCCATGACCTACTAAAGCCCTAGCCAACCTTTCCACATAGATAGTAAGACCTGAAACATGCGGTCGATAATAAGTTAAAGCAATTAGAATTTTCACTATATTTCCATAAGAACCTTATTCAAGGCTACTCTTTCAAACAATAAATAATATATTTAAGCATTATTATACTTACTCAACATAATTGACACACTAAAAATGACAAGCTCTGAATAATGAACTACAATACATACTGTACGTGTATTTTCTTATCAAACAAACACATATTCAAAATCCCGTAATAACTATTGAGACTAACCTAATGACCACAAAACAAATCACACCTAAAAATGTATGGGAAGAAATGTTTGCCATCACCAATAACAATCGTATTATATATAATTATAGTTGCTTAATGGATATGAGTGATTATGTAATAGTCACTGACTTGTTTCCAAAACCAGTACTAGAAGCATATAGCAACTGGAATATTGGGAAGAGTATTTCTCAAACTCAAAAAAGTTTGTTCTCTAACTTACGGGGAGGAGGACAAGGAGACTACAGACAAGATATAATTAGCAAAATAAACAACGTAATAAACGCACTAAACAAATTCCCATCCACAAAAAGAGCAGTAATTACTATACCAAACACAAGCAACCCGATACACTCAAATGATGATGACGCAAAATGTATGCGTGAAATTCACTTTAGAATACTCGATAATACTATACATGCTACTGTCTTTTTTCGAGCACAGGCTGCAATAATATTCCCCAAAAACATTCACTTTATTGGAACTTTAATGGAAGAGGTTCAGAATAGTCTTGATTCCACATTCCAAATTGGAAATCTGTACTACTTGACAAGTATTTTAGTAAGAGACAGACAATAAATAGAATTTAAATCTAGTGAGTATTTCGTAACACTGCACCATTTTCATCAGGACGAAATTCTGTAGGCCAAACAGTATATGCTGTATATTTAATTCCCTTCATATTACATCCTTTTAATATAGCTCCAGTTAAATCAGCACCACTTATATTAGCACCTTTTAAAACTGCATTAGTAAGATCAGCATTTTTAAGGTTTGCTCCGCTCAAATTAGCACCTATCAAATTAGAATGTTTTAATACAACTTCCTCCATGTTAGCTCCAATTAAATCAGAATCTTTTAAATCTGCTCCTTCCAAATTAGCCCTATACAACCACAAAGGTCTACGTCCCACATTCAACATAATCACAATTTCGGAATGACTTAATTTATCGTTATCATGCTTCTTCATACTATTCCTCTACAGATTTTTGTCTTCAGTACCCTGTCTTACTGCTCTAACAAATCTACCGGCCTGTAATGATAATTCATTTAAACTTTCACCCTCAAATTTTAATCCAATAATACCAAAAATTGCCATCTTAACAAAAACAATAAAATGTATAACGATCGCAAAAGCCAATGCAGTCTCTCTTTCTACTCCTAAAACAGCTAAAGCAGCTACAGCACTTGCCTCCCATAAACCGATGCTTGCTGGTACTGATGGTAAAGCAATACCTAATGCTAATAGCGCTGTCACAAAAACTGCACCAGAAAATTTTTGATCAGGAACAAAACCAATTAACAAATTATATGTAGAAAAGGCACTCAAAAACCAAATCACTCCACACCACACACAAGCCAAAATCAACCTTCTACCTCTCACTATATAGATAGCCTCAAAAAACCTAAGAAACAAGCCGAAAACATACTCCTTAATAATGGGATTTGCATTATTAAATATTTTCTCCATATACTGTACAAAACGATCACGCTTGTATGCAATAAAAAACAATATCAATATCATAAATACAACGCCTACAACAAGACTATTGAACAAAGTAGTAATCAGTCCGTGATTAGGTACCAAATGTAGAACAGCAAACAACATCAAAAAGACAGTAACAACATCTAGCATTCGCTCCAGTAAAGCAGTTGATAACGCCTGCATACCATTTACATCACTATTTCTCGTCGCTAAATAAACCCTTGCCAACTCGCCTATGCGCAACGGTAAAATATTGCTCAGGTAATAACTAATATTTGTAATCCAAAACAATCTGTTCCCGTCCAGCTTCTCTTCTAGAAGAACTCTCCATCTCATACCTCGTGCCCATAAAGATAATGTCTCTAATATAATAAATGGAATGAAGACCAGATAATTTATTCCAGATATCTGTCGCATTAATTCTTTTACATCTACACCTTGAAAAATAATAAAAACTGCAACTATACTGAATCCAACCCCTATTAAAATTTGCCATCTAGTACTCATACTATCAATTACCAGTCCTATATCTTATATACAATAAATCAGCTTCAAATTTACATTTATACTATTCCATATAATATACTATCTTGTCAAAAATATTACACGTGATCAAATCATGTTTAATATAACAACAAACAAATAAATGATACATCATTATAATACTTTGGAGAACAACCATGACCACATCAATTACTCTATCGCTAATAGCACTATTTGGTTTTGGATTGACAAATTTCTTTTGGAAATTTGCAACACCTCACAAACCTTATCAACCTAGTTATCTAATGGTTCAAGGAGCTACCTACTTAACCGTAATGGCCCTGATACACTTATATCAAAAACAACCTTTTACTCTTACATATAAACTAAGCAATATTGCGATTATTACTGGAATATGTGCATCTACTGGAGCTATTTGCACTTTTCTAGCATTGTCTTCAGGAGGAGAAGGAAGTCAAGTTTTCCCCATAGTAGGTCTAAACATGGTGGTAGCTACTATTCTATCGATAATATTTTTTAAGGAGCCAGTTAGCACACAAAAAATGTTAGGTCTAATTTTTGGGGTTGTATCAATAATTTTTCTCACCCGCTAATAATTTATTCAACCTAGTGTTTTACCTTTTATTTTAAACAATTAACACAACTCTTATAAGCATAAATTAACATATTATCATAATAATCCAGTATACTTCACTAACAAATGTATAAATATATTTAGAGACAAAAAATACAAAATCTAATGAACGAAAAGCTTAGCGATCCATACACACAAACTCGCAGTATACAAAACCTTAAGCAACACAGAATAGCTATAATATTTTTCATATTAATAGCAACAATAGCACTTATGACATTTTCGCTAATTTTAGAAACAAACTACATAGCAATCGGATCAGCATCATGCCTACTAATAGTAAGTATATGCAACTACATTACTATTCAAAAACGTATTAATTCTGCTAGTACACGCATGTAAATGCTATGATAAACAACATTTATTTAGATCAAGGAGAAAAATAGTGCCTACAGTAATTCAAAAAAATATGTGTGAAGATTTCTGGGTATGGAAAGATGTATTTGACAGAGACGATATAACTAGATCCGAACATGGCATATCCCAATCAACAATTTACCAAAGTGGTGAAGAACCAAATACCTGCTACGTTGTTATGCAAATTGAAAGCATTTCAAAACTGCACTCATACAACGAAAAATTCCTCAGTACTGGGAAAAGTATAGAAGCAGGCATTATCACATCTGAAAATACAGTTTGCCATGATGTGACATAAAAATAAAGCTTAATTGCAAGGAGAAAATAGATATGGTAAAGCTACTCATAAAAGATGTAGGAGAATTTTTTGTAGAAAAAGAGACTAAATTAGTTTTAGCTATTCAAGACAACAACGGAGATATAAATCACGCATGTGGAGGAAATGCAAGGTGTACTACATGCAAAGTGAAGTTCATAGATGGAGAACCACAAAAATATACTCAAGCTGAGTATGACAAATTGTTGCAAGAAGACGCTATTGGAGAATATCGCCTATCATGTCAATGTACAGTAGATCATGATATGTCTGTAATTGTATTAGACAATCATTCTACATCCAACAGACCTGATCCAGGATCCAGGCCACATGATAACATAACACCTCCACCTACATGGATATCAAATAAAAAGTAACTACTGATTAAAATTTGTATTTCATAAAATTCATTACACTTTTATTAGTAATATCTACACTAACAATGACCCACCCAGGACTCGAACCTGGAACCAATTGATTAAGAGTCAACTGCTCTGCCAATTGAGCTAGTGGGCCTCGTTTAGCGAATTATAATCAGTCATACATTCCTGTCAATATACGATATACACATACATCATTCCAAAATACTCCCCAACAATAACATCTATCATAACCACAAGCAATACTACCTATATAGAATACTCTACCATCTTCCTCTCTCAAACCCCTTGTATTTACCAGGTATTTTATTTTCATCTACTCTAGATATACTGACTGCACATGCCTTATACTCTGGTATTTTTGCTTGAGGATCCAAAGCATCAATTGTTAGCAAATTTACTGCAGCCTCAGAAAAATGCATAGGAATAAATAACACACCAGGACTTGATTTTGTTGTAACATTCAATCTCAACAAAATACTGCCTCTTCGCGACCTAACTTCAACTGCACATCCATCATCAAGCCCCAATCTACTGGCATCAATTGGATGAACATCTACTCTAGCCTCAGGATAAAGATCATTTAATTTAGAATTACGAGTCATAGTACCTCCATGCCAATGTTCTAACAACCTACCGGTTGTTAAGATAAATGGATATTCATCATCAGGAGATTCTACAACCGGAACATATTCTAACGGGAAAAAATTTGCTTTCCCCGATGGAAACTCATTTTCGAACAAAAATGGAGTGCCTGGATGATCTTCATCCCAGACAGGAGTCTGTAAACCTTCATTCTCAATTCGGCTATAATTAATGCCAGAATACTCCGGTACAACATTTGCCATTTCATCAAAAATATCTTCAGAGCTGTTATATTTCCAATTAGTATTACTTGATCTACATAAAAGACTCTCTGTTTTCTGAGCCAAAGAGGATATTATTTCCCAATCAGATCTGACTTTCCCAATAGGTTTAATTGCCTTTCTTATTCTTTGTACTCTTCTATCCGTATTAGTAAAAGTCCCATCCTTTTCTGCCCAAGATGTAGCAGGCAAAAACACATCTGCAAATGCCCCAGATTCATTGATAAATAAATCCTGAACTACCAGAAAATCTAGTGATTTAATATGTTTACGAGTCTTATTTAAGTTAGGTTCAGTCATCATAGGATTCTCACCCATTATATATAAACTTTTTACACCATGTTCACCAACACTTGCTAAAATTTCTGTAGTTGTTAAACCCTTTCGTCGATTAAGAGTGCCGTCTTCTAAATTCCATGCCTGCTCCCACTTTCTTGCATTTTTTTCATTATCCACTTCCATATATCCTGGATAATGATACGGCATACAACCCATATCTGAAGCACCTTGCACGTTGTTCTGTCCTCTTAACGGATTTAAGCCGGTACCAATTTTACCAATATTGCCAGTCAACAAAGCCAAATGCACTAAACCCAATGCACTTGAAGTACCGTGCGCCAATTGAGATATACCCATACCCCAATAAATAGCTCCACGCTCAGATTCAGCATACATTCGAGCAGCCTTAATAATAAGATCTTTATCAACTCCAGAAACTTCAGCCGCATATTCAGGAGTAAACTTCTGAACAGAAGACTTAAATTCATCGAATCCCTCAGTACGTGATCTAATAAATTCAAAATCCACTAATTGCTCTCTAATTATTACATTAGCCATAGCAGTAAATACTGGGACATTTGTTCCTGGTTTAATAGGAAGCCACAAGGCTGCGTAATCACACAATTCGATTTTTCTAGGATCAATAACAATCAATTTGGAATTATTATTAACAACTGATGACTTCATTTGCAAAGCAATAATTGGGTGATTTTCAGTTGTATTAGACCCAGTTACAATAAAACAATCGCTCATCATTACCTCTGAAGCAGTATTACTCATAGCAGCAGAACCTATAGCCATCTGAAGAGCAACAACTGATCCAGCGTGACACAATCTAGTACAGTGATCCACATTATTTGTACGAAATACAGATCTAAACAATTTCTGCAACAAATAATTATCTTCATTTGAAGCCTTAGCACAACAATATACTCCCAATGCATCAGGACCATTTTTTTTATAGATATCAACTAATCTTGAAGCAACATAATCTAATGCTTCTTCCCAATCAACTTCCTGCCATTCATTTAAATCAAATGCCTCAGTCCGTGAACCAGCAGATTGTCTTATTTTTCTAATCATAGGAGAAACAATTCTTCTATCACTATAAATATAATCATAACCAAATCTTCCTTTAACACACAGATTCCCACGATTAACGACATTGCTAAAATCAGACGAAACACTATAGATGTAATCATCAGAAATATGCAAATTTAAACCACATCCAACTCCACAATAAGGACAAGTTGTTTTAATTTCTTTAGTATTATCTATAATATTCACAAAAATCTGTTACTTACCCGTCTGATAGGGCCTCTCGCTTCTAGGTTTCTTTCGCTTTCTTTTTGATTTAGTTAAACGAATGACCTGATCCTTACTATGACCAGATTCAAGCAACCATTCTCTTTTTGATTTAATTGCACCTGTAGGACACACATCTATACATTGGCCACAAAAAACACAAGAGCTAGCAGTTAGCTCCTGTTTATATGCTGTACTTATACTAGTCTCAATACCTCTACCACTAAAATTAATAGCATATGCATACTGCGCATCATCTCCACATACTTGTACGCATCGCCAACACAGTATACATTTTGAATAATCCCTAATAAACATTGGATTGTCATCCATTACACTATGCACTCTCTTATATCCTATATTAAATCTTTCTTCATTTACTTCACATTCATCTAAGTATTTCTGGATATCAGGAGATTCATTTAAATCAACACTAGAATTTAATAGCTCCAAAATAGTCTTACGAGAGCGTATTACTCGTTCACTATTAGTTTTAACTTCCATACCATCTTTTGCTTCTGCAACACATGAAGCCACTAACAATCGCTCATCAGATACGTCTACAACACACAATCTACAGAGACCATAAGAAGTACAATGTTCATGATAACAAATAGTCGGAATATCTATCCCATTTTCTCTAGCAGCTTCCAACAAACTAGTACCACTTGTAGTAGTAATATTTTTGCCATCTATCCTCAATTTAATCTCAGTTTTCATTCTATGTAGTTTCAAATATCTCAGGCCATTTATCCATAGCACTAATGATAAAGTTTGCCGCAGTTTGCCCCAATCCGCATAATGACGCTTCAGTCATAGTCCAACCTATGTCAGATAGATCATTTTTTGCATTCTCTAATACACTAGTATCATCCATTTTTGACAATATTTGATATTGCCGCTCAGTACCTAACTGACATGGATAACATTTACCACATGATTCATGCGCAAAAAATTCTGCGAGCTCCTTACACACCTTTAACATATCTCTAGTTTCATTAAATAACATTAGCACTCCAGAACCCAATGAAAATCCCGACTGCCTAAGACCTTCCAAAGTCAATGATTGTTCAAGATCCTCTTCTGTAGCAAAAGTACCAGCTGCACCTCCAACTAAAACAGCCTTCAATTTTTTACCCTTAATACCACCAGCCATGTCGTCAATTATTGTCCTTATCGAAATGCCAAATGGGACTTCGTAGAGTCCAGGTCTAATAATATCACCAGAAAGACATAACAATTTTGTACCGGGACTATCATCAGTACCATTATACCTGAATGCTCTAGAACCTTTATTTAGAATAAATGGCACATTACACAAAGTTTCAACATTATTAATAACAGTTGGACAATCAAACAAGCCATGGGTAGTTGGAAATGGGGGCTTTATACGAGGAAATCCCCTTTTTCCCTCAATCGATTCAAATAAAGCAGTTTCTTCCCCACAAATATAAGCTCCTGCACCACAACGTACTTCAATATCAAAACTGAAGTCTGATTGGTATAAATTATTTGCCAAATAACCTGCACACCTAGCATCGTCAATAGCATTACGCATCACATCTATAGCTTCAAAGTATTCCCCTCTGATATACAAATAGCCCTTAGATGCTCCTATAGCATATCCGGCTATTATCATACCTTCAATCACCTGATGAGGATCATCTTCCATAAGTATTCTATCCTTGAAAGTACCAGGTTCAGACTCATCTGCATTACATACAACATACTTTGGACTGCCTTCAGATAGATATGCACTTTCCCATTTTATGCCTGTTGGAAATGCAGCTCCACCACGTCCAACTAAACCTGAATCCTTAATCTCATCTATCACCATCTGAGGGGTAAATTGCTTCACCATCTTTTCTATAGATTTATATCCACCACTCGACAAATAATCTGATAAATCGCACGTTTGACCACTTCCACAATTACGTGTTAGTATCCGCAAGTCACCATACACACGACTAATTGGCTTCGGTTTACTATCCAAGTACCATTCAAAATTTTTAGGCTGAATATCTAGGTGTGACTTAGTACCCACTAAAGCTGCAGGAGCATACTCACACAAACCAATACAATTAACTTTTTCAACAGTCCACTTACCATCTCCACTAACTGAATTTAACTCAACACCTATTGTCCTACAGAGGTCATCCAAAATATTATAAGAACCTGCCATAGAACATGCAGGATCACCACAAACACGAATGATATTCTTACCAACTCGTTCACTATAGAACATTGAATAAAATTCAATTACACCATATATATCTGCAATAGGAACTCGTAATACATCAGAAATCAATCTTGCTACTTCTTCTGAAACCCAGCCAAATAAATTGTGTGCAAGATGTAATGCAGGAAGCAATCCCGATCTACCATAATCCTCTATGGCACTCAACCCATCCATTAATTCTTTATTGTTGCTTGATATTATTTTATCTTCACACATCATGTTCATCTTCTAGCTAATCCTGTCAAATCCAATATTAAACAACTTTAAATCTAGTCTTCTTCAATCTAATACTATTAATTAAAACAAACACCGAACTAAATCCCATAGCTCCAGCCGCCAACATAGGATTTAATTGGCCAAAAGCCGCTACTGGAATTAACATTACGTTATAACAAAATGCCCAAAATAAATTTTGTCGGATTGTCTTCATGACTAGTTTAGATAATTCTATTGCAGATACTACTCCTCCAATATCTGATCCCATTAGGGTAATATCAGCTGATTCAACAGCAATGTCAGTACCAGTACCTACTGCAATACCAACATCTGCCTGAGCTAATGCAGCAGCATCATTAATGCCATCTCCTACCATAGCAACATATCCATTATATTTTTTCTGCATATTCTTTACAGATTCAGATTTTTCAATAGGCATCAAACCCGACAAGAATTCTTTAATACCTATACTCTCAGCAACATACCTAACTACACCTTCAGAATCACCAGATAAGATCATCGTATCAACGCCCAAATGGCTCAAACAAGTAATAGCCTCAACGGATTCATCTCTAATTCTGTCAGTCATTGAAATTAAAGCAATAACTGAACCATCAATGATTACTATCACGTTTATATAATTACTAATTCGAAAATCATTTAACATCAACTTCAAATCGTCTGGTAAATAATCTGACGATAAAACAATCTTTTCGTTACCAACTCTAATCTGCCTATTATCTACAATTCCGCAAACACCTTTACCAGGCTTAACACTAAAGCCAACTACATTACTCATCTTTAAATTTCTAATTGTGCTTTCAGCAAACAATGCCTGACCAATTGGGTGTTCACTATTTCGCTCTAGAGAAGCAACCACAGACAATAATTCGTCAACTGACCATTGATCCTCATACTCCTTAGATATTTCAATGCTAGCTGGAGACATATTCCCATAAGTAATAGTTCCTGTCTTATCAAACATAACTAATTTGACTTTAGATACTGTCTCAAGAGTAGAACTATTTCTAAACAATACTCCGTTTTCAGCTGCTACACCAACTCCAACCATAATAGCAGCAGGTGTAGCCAAACCTAAGGCACAAGGACAAGCAATCACGAGCACTGCAACCATACTAACTAAAGCTTTATCAAAACTATTGCCATAGAAAAACCATAAAACAAATGTAACAAGTGATATAAACATGACTACAGGAACAAAAAACCCCGAAATTTTATCAGCTAATTTCTGAATAGGTACTTTGCTAGCTTGAGTTCTTTCAACAAGATTAATAATTTTAGATAGAACCGTATCTGATCCTACAGCAGTAACTTCAAAACTAAAACTACCTTTACGATTTATCGTTGATGCATACACTTTGTCACCAAATCCCTTAACAACATCAACTGACTCACCCGTCATCAAAGATTCATCCACCGTAGATTTACCATCTATAATGTCCCCATCTAATGGAATTCTTTCTCCAGGTTTAACAAGTATAATATCACCTACATTCACACTATTTAACGGCACCTTAATTATAGATCCATCAACTAATAAGGAAGCATCTTGAGATTGGTATGATAACAATTTATTGATAGCTTCAGATACATTACCCTTTGCTTTCATTTCGATATACTTACCAATCCTAACAAAAACTATAATTACTGAAGCTGTTTCGAAATAAACATATTCTGGCAACACATTATTAATATTACCAAATGTAACAAACATACTATAAATATAAGCAGATGTTGAACCCATTACAATTAACACATCCATATTTGTTGTACCATTACGAACAGCCTTAAAAGCTGCTACATAAAAATTCCACCCTATCACAAACTGTATAACGGTAGTAAAGAATGCTAAAATAAATCTAAAATCAATTGCAACAAAATAATATATAGCTTCACGTAAACCATCACCACCCATAGACAAAGTGACCACTGGCGCAGCTAAGATTAATCCAGAAATAACACCAATCTTGTCTCGCAATAACTGCTTTCTACGAATGGCATTCACATCATCATTGTTATTAGATTCAACTGCTTTAAATTTGAATCCAATTCTTTCAAAATTTCGCAAAATTTCATCGGAACTACAAACATTAGGAACATACCTAATGCTAATATTTCCAGTCAAAATATTAGCATCAATATTAACAACACCAATAATACTTTTGATACTCCTAGTAATCAATCTGACATCATCATCATCAATAGAACCCACTATTATCAAATCAACATCTTTAGTTATTACATCATATCCCGCTTCAACTATCTTGGATATAATTTCTACTACAATGTTTTCACTAGAAATATACTGGACAACAACTCTTTCGCTAGCCAAACTAACATTCGCCTTTTTTACGAAACTCAACTCAATCAAACATTTCTCAATTAATGCTGCACAATTAGCACATGTCATTCCATTAATATCTAAAACAATAGTAGAAAAAGTACGCATTTGTTATTCAACTAACCTTGTAGAATATTCTTAACTAGATTATACACTTTCACATCATAAAATATATTACGAGGTAAAATAAGACATATGACAGAAAACAACCCTCTTATCTCTATTATTATAGTCACATATAATTCGGCAAAAGTAATTGTCCAATGTATTGATTCAATTATTAAGAATAGCGGAGACATCAAATATGAAATACTAGTAGTTGACAATGGATCAACAGATGATACAAATCAATTGATTGACAAAACCTACGGATCCATAGTGAGATTATTTTCTGGACACGGAAATATAGGATTTGCTGGTGGCAATAATTTAGGGATGAATAAAGCAAAGGGTAAATATTTCTTTTTAATCAACCCAGACACAATAATGCACATCCACTGTCTACAGTCTTTAGTTAAATATGCAAACAAAAACCCACTCACAGGGATAATTGCACCAAAACTACTTAATACTGATGGTTCAACACAACACTCCACCTTTAAGTTCCCTAATATTACTCAAGCATTTTATGGTTTTTTTGAAAAACTTACGCATATCAACTCAACCCAAAATGGTAGATATTCCCTACTTGATTATGACAAAGAGCGAGACGTGGAACACATTCTAGGTGCAGCAATGTTTGTACAAAAATCATTCTGGGAAGACGTCGGCGGAATGGATGTCAATTACAAATTATATTTTGAAGAAACAGACTGGTGCTACAAAGCACACAAAAACAATTGGACCCTCAGATATATACCATCCGCAATCTTGACTCATATAGGAGCCCATAGTACTAAAGCATCTCCAATCACTAATTCAATAACATATGCACAAAGCCAAGCAAAATTCTACAAAAAACACTATGGGAGCTTTACATATATACTACTAAAAGCAATCACTATTCTAGGCGTTAACTATTGGCTAATGAGATCATCATATTCATTAATTAAAGGTAAAATTACATTTACTATCTATAAAAAATTGATAATTTCATATGTACAAATAATCATTGCATGAACAAACAAGAAATAGCCATAATAATAGTTACCCACAATTCATGGGACCATCTTTCAAACTGTCTGAAAAGTTTAGAGAAAGCAACCCAAAACATTTCCTCTACTGTATTCATTATAGATAATGCTAGTACTGATGATACCATTTCACATTTAACCTCAGAACACAAATGGTGCACACTAATTACAAACAAAGATAATGGTGGGTATTCCAAAGGAAACAATATTGGTTTGAAAGAAGCCGGATTCCCCAAATCACCAATTTTTCGATATGCTTTACTCCTTAACCCTGACACAATCCTACCACCTACATCATTAAATCAATTGTTACATTATATGAATAATAATCCTGAAATTGGAGTATTAGGACCAAAATTAGTGCTTGCTAACGGCAAACTAGATAAAGCCTGCAAACGAGGACTACCAACACCTGCAACATCATTTTATCATATGTCAGGTTTAGCAAAATTATTTCCTAAGCATCCTACACTAGGTCGTTACAATATGAGTTACATAGATGAAGACTCAATTGCAGATGTTGATTCAACTGTTGGTGCTTGTCAATTGATCAGAGGAGAAGCACTAGAAAAATCTGGTTTATTAGACGAAATGTTCTTTATGTATGGTGAAGATATAGATCTAAATGTTAGAATAAAACAATCTGGATACAGAATAGTATATTATCCACTAGTAACAATAAAACATCTAAAAGGTACATCAACTCGCAAAGAACCTGACCTAATGATTAAATCTTTTTATAATGCAATGAAACTATTTCACAAAAAACACTTTTCAGATAATTACCCTCATATTATCAACCAAATTATTTACCTTTCCATAAACTTACTATGTTATTACAAAAGAGTCACAAACCAACTTAAGCCTTCTCACAAAAGAATTGTAGGTTCAGCACCAAAATAATAATTTATCAACTTTTAATTAAAAAAAGAAAACACACTGAATAATTACACAACCCTCCACCGTATTTTTTTATCCGTCAATACGGCTACTACCTCCTCTGCAATATCTACACCAGCTCTTATCTGAGCATCCTTAGTCTGCGCCCCTATATGAGGTGTAGCAATAACGTTAGCATTATTTATCAACTTATCATTTACTGGAGGCTCAATTTCAAAAACATCCAAAGCTGCACCAGAAACTTTTCCTAATTCAAGAGCATTCAAGAGAGCATCCTCATTAATTATTCCTCCTCGAGCAGCGCAAACAATTTTTACGCCATCTTTCATTTTGTCAAAAGACTCGTGAGATATTAAGTGTTTAGTTTCTTCATTCAATGGTGCATGCACAGACAAATAATCAGAATCTGAAAAAACTACATCAAGATCAACCATCATTATGTTGTTATTATTAATTTTATGATTGTCAACATAGGGATCATATGCTATTACAGACATACCAAATGCGTTAGCTATCCTAGCAACTTCAGCACCAATCCGCCCTAATGCTATAAGACCCAATATCTTTCCATTCAACTCATTACCTACATATTGTTTCTTTGGCCAATTTCCAGACTTCATTTCTCTGTCACAAAAAGTTACCTTCCTTGCTAGACCTAACAATAAACCAAATGTAAGTTCAGCTACAGCAATTGTTAAAGAAGTAGGACAATTAACAACTTTCACACCTCTCTTCTTACAGGATACAAGATCAATGTTGTCTACACCTACACCACATCTACCAATAACTTCTAAATCAGTACCTGCCTTAAGTACATCTTCCGTAACTACAGTTCTACTCCTAACTATTAAACCAGAGTAATCATTAATAATTTTTAGTAATTCACTAGCGACTATGCTAGTTTGAACATCTACATGACAATGTTCCTCCAACCTTTTTATACCTTCATAAGCAATTTCATCAGCTACTAAAACCTTTTTGTTATCTTCTGCCATATAACATTCTCCATACCTACCCACTTTATTCAAAAAAAAAATAATAATTCTAATATCACATATCTCTAACAAAATCCTATATAATATAGCACGTATTAGATGAAATCATAATTAAAATATCAAGTTAATAACTCACAACGAATGCCTAACTCAAACTTAAAAACACTTATAATAGAATTTACTATTTATGGTGTACTAGTAACAATATATGCATTAGCAGCACTAAGATGGGTTTCTCAACCACTAAATCAACTATTTAATACAAACATATATGCTTACGCATTTGTTGGATTAGTACTAATAATTGCACAATGTTCAGTTTTGGAAAGGATAACTTCGTTTATTCTAGAAAGATTTGATTTACATAACTCAGAGTAACTTATGGAATTTCCAGTATCAGGCGTAATAATTAATCCAGTTTACTTAGCAGGAATCGGTTTCCTGGTAGGAATGTTAGGCGGATTTTTTGGGGTTGGTGGTGGATTTATAGCCGGTCCACTTATGTTCCTTTCCGGAGTACCTATGAACTTCGTAGTTGGTACTGATTTAGCACATATGACAGGAAAATCCTTAGTAGCTGCACGCCGACACAGAATTTTGGGTAATGTAGATATTAAACTAGGAACTCTAATGATTGTGGGAACAATTATTGGTGTAGAAATCGGCGCTCAATTAGTTGAACTCATTAAAAATATGGGTATGGCTAATCAAATAATAGGTTGGTCTTACGTAGCAATATTATTAGTAATAGGTACATTTACTGCAATTGAAAGTATTCGTGCCATAAAAATGATACATACACAAAAAATAGATGCTAAAGAAGCAATAGGTTTTACAGGATTAACAAAACGAGTACAACTTATAAAACTAAAGCCAATGATATCATTGCCTGCTTCAGGTATAGAATCAATATCATTATGGGTCATATTATTTTAAGGATTAATTACTGGCATTCTAGCAGGATTCTTAGGAGTTGGTGGAGGATTTCTAAGAATGCCGCTAATGGTATATGTATTAGGTGTACCCACTCATGTAGCAATAGGAACCGATCTATTTGAAATAGTTTTTTCAGCAGGATTTGGAACTATTACTCATGCAATTAAGGGTAATGTAGATATAATGATTGCATTATTTATGCACACTGGAGCTGCTATTGGTGCCCAAATAGGTGCAGTAGCAACTCATCATTTTAATGGTCCCAGAATTCGACTACTATTTTCAGGAATGCCCTTCATAGGAGCCATATTAGTGATTGCCAGACTACTAAGTGGCGCAGCTAATAGCATACATTGACAAATTATTACCATGCACAATTTACTTAGCATTACACAATCCCCACACTCTCAATCAACAATAAATCTTGGTAATACTATTTCTAGTATATTAAAGGCTGAAATAACTCTATTCACTGTATGTAAGAATAGTTATGATAACAATGATGTTTATACTGAATTAAATAAGACTGCAAATTCACTATATCAATCTCCAACTATTAAAATAGCTAATGGGAATCCTGAAATAGAAATACTCAAAGAATTAAAGTCTAATCGCTATCAACTGCTAACAATTGGCGAACGTTCCCATGTAACACACCCTAGTGAAGTATTACTAGGTGATACAACTAATAGAATTGTAAAAAACTCACCAATCTCAGTCCTAATCGCAAAAGGCAACAACCATTCAATCAGAAACATTCTAGTGTGTACCTCTGGACCACAATGCAACCTAGAAGCAATAAACGCATCGATTCACATGTGTCAACATTCACAGGCAACATTAACGCTACTGCATGTAGGAAACCCAATACCTAGTATGTATACTGGATTAACACAAATTGGAGAAACTCTTGCAGACTTACTTAAGACTGATACTCCAACAGCTATGCATTTGCGAAATTGTGCAAACTTACTAGATGAAGCACAAATCAAAGGGGAAATCGAACTAAGGCACGGAACTCCTACTGAAGAAATCCTGCGCGATATAGAACAAAACAACTATGATCTACTAGTTATAGGAGCATCGCAATCCAACACAATCAATAAATTTCTACTTGATGATGTATCTATTAAGCTTGCAAATCATTCTCCAATATCCACCCTAATAGTAAAAAATTTCATTGACAACTAAACACAGACTGTATCCCTACAACTCAGGTTTGACTACCAATTATTGCTGTCGTACAATACATTAGAATCATATACACTTATATATTAACAACAAAAAACTCAAAATTTAATATAGAGCAACATACATTGAACAATCAAAAAGAATCTAACAAGCAACAATTTCATTCTAATAAGATCGAACAGCGAAAATCACATCTTCAAAATACTTTGTTGCGCTTACAAAATAATAAACGGGTTGCCAAAATAATTATCGCGGTAAGCCCAGACGAATGCCCTACTTGTTTAAAGATGCAAGGCACATACGCAAAAGAAGAAACACCTAACATACCAATAGAAGCTTGCTCTCGTCCAGAAGGATGTAGTTGTCACTATATACCAGTATTACAGGAAATATATCCTTAAAGCATTTAAGTAGCTTATATTATAAAAATACTACATTTCATAAAAAAACAATGCTAACTGACTATAGAATCCGACAAAGAGATCATCTACTACAAATAGTACGGGCATTAACTCAACAACTAGACTTAGAATCAGTACTAACTAGAATTCTAAAGGCATCAACTGAAATGCTTGGTGGACGCGCAGGATTAATTGCTCTTCGCGATCAACCAAACAATCATCCAAACAGTGTAGCAACCTTTTCTATTAGAGCACAACATGGAGTTTCTCCAGAATTTCTCAGACACTTTGAAAACATACTACAAAATACATCTAGTACTGTATTAATTGATCCAGCTACATATATCATTTCAGAATTAGAACAACGATTACACATGCTTGCTCGAAGTGGCCCATTCAATCTTGATGGCACAATTGGATTACCATTAGAAGCACAAGGAAACCTTGTAGGACTGTTATTGGTACTAAGAGCATCAGCATCACCATCAACATATAACGAAAGTAAAATACTTCAAGCGTTTGCAGATCATGCTGCTGTTGCTGTTACAAATGCCAGACTTTACGAACAAGTCACACAAGAGAAACGACAACTAGATGTTCTACTAGAAGGATCTGCAGATGGTATCATGATATTAGATTCAGGACATCTAATACTTAGATGGAATAGAGCTCTAGCTAAATTATCTGGAGTCACTCCTGCGACAGCACTTGGAAACACACATGACGAAATCATTAGATGGTCTAATATACCAGACAGAACGCTTTCTGATGCAGAAGCTAGAGGTTGGCCATTTGCAAATGGATCACCCCTATATGTTGAAGGTAATTTACAACAACCTACAGGTGATGGTAGAGCAGTTGGAATAACTTATGCACCTATATTTGACAAAAACAGACGTTTAGCTAATATAATTGCAAACGTAAGAGACATAACTAAATTCAGAGAAGCAGAACAGTTAAAAAGCACCTTTATATCCGTTATTAGTCACGAACTAAGAACACCAGTATCACTTATTAAGGGATATGCAGGAACCCTGTTACGAGAAGATGCAAGCTGGACAAAAAACACAATTAACGAAAGTATTACAGTAATAGAAGAAGAAGCTGATAGATTAGCAAATCTTATCGACAACCTCCTAGAAGCGTCTCAACTACAAGCAGGAGGATTACAATTAAATCATTCTACAATTGATATAGTAACACTAACTAACAAACTCACAAAAAAGTTTAAGACTCAAACAGAAAAACATACATTTAATGTTTCCTTTGCAGACAACTTTCCTAAACCTATAGCAGATGAAGAAAGAATACTACAGGCACTCAGTAATTTAATATCAAATGCAATCAAGTATTCTCCCAATGGAGGACCAATCACAGTCTCAGGAAAATACACTAATCGTGAGATTATTATAAGTGTAAAGGATTCCGGGATAGGAGTCGAAGCAGGTGATCTAAACAAAATATTCGATAGATTTCATAGAGTAGCAGATACTGAAACCTCTCATACACAAGGAGCCGGACTTGGACTCTACCTAACAAGAGCCATAATAGAAGCACACCATGGTAGAATATGGGTTGATTCAGATCCTGGTCTTGGATCCACGTTTCATATTGCCATACCCATAGAAGAATAGTAATACAATGAATATATATAACAACACATCTATTAATTGTCCCAACTGTAACCAAAGAATATCTGCAGAAATTACACAAATACTCGACGTATCAATAGATAATAATGTTAAACAACAAGTACTTCAAAAAAACATCAATATTATTAATTGTCCAGTTTGTTCCTATCGAGGTATGGCTTCAACACCAATAGTCTATCATGACCCAGAAAAAGAACTATTGCTTACATATACTCCTTTAGAAATAAATATACCACTTCCTGAAAAAGAAAAATTGCTTGGAAAGTTAACAAGACAAATAGTAGACAAAATACCAGTAGAACAACGTAAAGCATATCTATTACAACCTAAAGAAATGATGTCTTATGAAGCATTAACAACAATAATACTAAACAATGATGGCATCACCAATGAAATGATTGAACAACAAAAACAAAAGATGTCCCTACTCCAAACACTCATGAGTACTGAAACTGACAAACTACCAGAAATAATAAAAGAAAATGATAATCAAATTGACGAATTGTTCTTTCACATCTTTACAACAATCAAGAATACTAATACATCACAACACTCAGAAACCTTAGCATCCTCCATGAATGAACTAGAGCACAACTTACTACTCCACTCATCTGTTGGTAAAGAATCACAATCATATGCACAAGCTCTACAACAATCAGCAAAAGACCTAGAAGATCTTGGGGAAAACATAACAAGGGATTCATTCCTAGATCTAATCCTTAAAGCCAAAGATGATATGCAAATTAGATGTCTTCTGTCGCTAGCAAGACCGGCAGCAGATTACGAATTCTTTCTAATATTATCAAAACGCATAGACAACAGTAAAGAAGCTGAAAAAGATCGTCTAGAACATATTAGATCACTAATACTTGAAACAATACAAAAAATTGACAAAGCAACTGCAGAAAAAGCGGCTTCCACAGAATCATTCCTGAACTCCATACTAGAATCATCTGACTCTAATGAATTTATTCAATCTAACATTGATCGAGTCGATCAATCACTGCTACTATACTTGCAACAATTAATTAATGAAGCTAACAAAAATAAAGACAAGCAAAAAGAAAAACAATTAACAGATTTACACGAAATAATATTACAAGCAGTCCATCAGAATTCTCCACCAGAAATACAATTCATTAACGAACTACTATCAACCCCTACAGATAATGATGGAGAAAAACTACTAAAAGAAAAGTCTAATTTAATCAATAGTGAATTACTAGAAACAATGAAGAACGCAGAAAAACAATTAATCAACGACTCCCAAACGAACCTTGCATCAAAGTTATCTAAATACATAACACTAGCAGAAAATATCCACAACCAAACCAACAAATAAACTAAACACGAGGATTATTTAGTCTAAATCCGTGGCCTCTTACAGTCTCTACATATTGATGCTGTGAATCACATTCATCTAATCTTTCCCTCAACCTATGCACCAATGCATCTATGGACTGCTCAGTAACCCCCTCACCTAATTCATCAGGCCATACCACATCAACAACCTCATCTCTAGTTACCACATCCCCTAAATTGTGATAGAGTAATACTAACAATCGATACTGAGGCCTAGAAAGTGAGGGCAACAATTCATTGTTGTTACACCACACGCGCCTAGATTGTATATCTAACTTCAATCTCCTATTATCTAATTTATCAATTACTAATGGAACAGTAGCATCAGAACCAACAAACACCATCTGCAACGTATCAGCTATAGAAATAAAATCACCATCATATAAGCTGATAGTACCATCAATCAAACTTTCATTTACATAAGTACCATTCTTCGATGTATCTTCTAATATGTACTCCCCATCTAAACGAGTTATTGATGCGTGCTTACGTGATACAGTATTATCAGCTACTACAATATCACATTCAGGATCACGCCCAATAGTCATAGAGTCATTCTCTAATATCCATTTTTGTCCACGCATAGCACCTGACTGAACAATAAGAACAGGAGTGATTGCACCTAACATTTATAATACTTTCCCAAACAAAGAAGGTATAATCTCAACATGATAATTGATATTATACAGTTACCTTCAAAATAAATATGCCTTTATCCATAGGAAATGTTTTAAAGGGCAGGTATATCATACAAAACCCAATAGGAAAAGGAGGAATGGGTGCAATATGGCTTGCTTCAGACAACAGGCTTGAAGGACGATACTGTGCAGTCAAAGAAATTGTGCGAGATGTATCGGCAACAAATGAATACCAAGAACAGGCACGAGAACAATTCCATAGAGAAGCATCCATATTAGCAAGACTAGATCATCCTAACCTACCTAAAGTATCTGATTTCTTTACAGATATAGATACAGATATACTTATTATGGACTATGTAGATGGTGAAGATCTACGTCAGAAGATGGGGAAACTGACAAAAGAACAATTTATAGATGAATCACAAGTTTACGACTGGACCAAGCAAATTTTCGAAGCATTAGAATACCTCCACTCTCAGGATCCCCCAGTAGTGCACCGTGATATAAAACCTAGCAATATAAAAGTAACAACCACAGGCATTGTCAAATTAGTCGATTTTGGATTAGTTAAAGTAATGACTCCAGAAGAACGAACAGTCACGATAGTACAAGGAAGAGGAACAATTCATTATACTCCGATAGAACAATATGGTGCAGACGAAGGACATACTGACCTTAGATCAGACATATACTCATTAGGATGTACCCTATACCATCTACTAACCAATCAAACACCACCGGAAGCAAAAGTAAGATTCCTTCACTCACATGTAATGACACCAATAAGATCATTTAACACTTCAATAAGTAACCGAGCAGAAAAAGCAATAGAATGGGCTGTATCACTCCATCCTGAGGACAGACCTGAAACCATAGATCAATTCCGAGCTGCACTCTTTGATGGTATTATACCTAACAAACAAGGAGTTCCAGAATATATTCCTAATAACAATCAAGAGTGGTTACAATATGCCCTCTCTGATCCACTACACAGGGATTTAGCGATATTATCAACTCTGTTAATTATTCTAGCAGTAATAACAACATTTACATCATAAATATTTAGACAGCTTATTCTATCCTAAGAACTACTGATCTACCAAACAATAAACCAATAATACCTCCTACCCAAGACAATATAGCCGGTGCTAAACCAACATACTTATTTAAAAACTCTGGGACGGGTAAACCTAACGCATAATAATCATATCCAATCCAAACACCTATTGTGATATACAACAACACCTTGATTCTACTCATCAACAACAAGGTGTGATTCCTATCAATTGTCATACTCCAACCAAAAATACCTAATACAATCATCCCCAGTATGGGTGAAAGCAAATCTCGTGGATCAAGATGACTAATATCTTCAAGATCATCATCAAAATCTGGTACATTAACATCATCTAATGGAACAGCAGTCACCACAAGTGGAATTTCAGCATTGCTATCCAATTCTTCACCATTTAATTCAATTGATTCAAACTCGTTTGACAGCATTAGTTCACTATTTTCAACATTGTCTTGAACAATTTTTGAAACTTGATCAGCTTCTACTATTTCAAAACTAAATGGAATAGATATCGCTTGCCCACTACGAGCAACAATTTCTACAGGACCAAATCTATCGAGCAGCAAACTCCCAAGTGCAACACCCTGAACAGTAGAAGTAGAAACAAAAGTATCAACAATGCCACCCTCCGATAAATAAACTGCATCAAACTCAACCAAAGTACCATCTGGAACGTTAAGACCATTATTGTCTTTTAATACACTGGTTTTTACATTCAATGTAGTCCCTTTATTGAACTGGCGCAATTCTCCATCAGTCGTCTCTAAATTCAACCAACTGGGTCCAACAAGAAACATTTGATTAGCGTCAGCACTTAAATTACGATTTAAATCATAAGACACTGCATCAATACTAACAGGTGGAGACTGGTGCGCAACCACTTCTTGAAACAATACTCGAGCTGCGACTTCAATAAACGCATCACTTCTACCATAAAGTCCATAATATGCAGTTAATTGTGATACCTCAGTGGCATCTAAATAGTATGGAGCCCCCATAGCAAATACAATCACTTTTTTGTCAGATAAAATATCTGGCCGCTCAGCTAACACAATTTTCAGTGCATTATCATCCATATCATCCTGATTCATATCACCTAGTGCAAATATTAACCAATCTGCGGTAGACAAAGCCTCATCAATTTCTGTACTTTTAATTTCGGCATCATCAACACTCATACTATTAACAACTAGTGTTTCCTCATTCAGATAATTATATAAATCCAAAAATCTGTAACTAAACAATTCATATGTGGATTTCTGACTGACACCCTCAAATCCATACAGACGGTTTATAGCATCCTGCAAACTAACAACCAATGGTTTTTCTTGAGGCTCACAATAACTACATTGTTTAAGTGAAGCTACATCTGAAAAAATAACAATCCTATCCAAGCTAACTGGACCGCGGGGGACACGATTAGAAAATTCTGACTTGGAGGGACTCAGTAAAGTAACAGCCTCTCTAGCTACTTGAAACACCTTATCATCCTTATCAGTAATATCTAAACTACTTTCATTATCAAGAACATTAATTATTGATAGATCATTTTCATACATCCTCAATTTCAAAGCAATAATCCGTTCAACAGAACTATCTACTTTTTCTGCAAATGAAGTATCCTCATGATACTTCTTAATAAATAATTGTATTGTATCGACAATTAAGTTAGCTTGAGTATCATTTTCATCAATCAATGAGCTATCAATATATAACAAATCATTACCAGCCAAAAATGCATCACGTGCTATTTCAAATGCAGGAAATGTATTTCCAGTAGGATCGTAAAATTTTCGTACACCTTCTCCACTCAAAGATGTACTCATTACTATTCCCCCTTGTTCTCTCCAACCTTGCAGTTCGTTAATATCAAGCAATACTTTCAACGCCTCACCATCCAGACCTAAAGGCCTTGTATCTATAGACAAAGTGCCTTGCAAAGCAGAGTATCTAGCTTGAGCAGGTATCAATACATCAATTACCTCGTCAAACCCAATACCTGAACCAGTAAGACTGCGAAATGGAATTAAATCAAAATTTAACAATCCCTCCCAACCTTTATTCACTACTGAAATATCGCCTCGTTTCCCTCCATCTGTAGCACCTAAACCAGGAAAAGAATCTCCCACAAATGCTACTCTTCCGCTACTACCTTGATGAACACCTGAAACAAATCCTTTTGCCATTTCACTAACCCAATATGGATTGCCTCCAAATGCATCCCGATTACCTCCTCCACTACTTATTAATTGATTGTCTATTACATCAAGACTATGGCCAACATACAAATTGATGCCAATACTATTCAATTCAGAGCCTATTATCGTCCCAACATCCAATGATGAGTTTACATTCCAAGTTGAACCGATAGCCATTGCACTAGGTATAGATGACAAACCGATATCATCATAATATCCACCACCACTATTTTTACCTCCGTCAAAACCTAGGAAAAGTGGTGCATACCCTGCAACTATAGATTCCGACATTATCCCTCTGTCAATTACCTCATCAGACTCATCAGCACTACTCTTCCACGCTATATTCTGCAACTCATTCGTCAACTTAGATATTGCAACATATGATTTATTTTCATTGCTAAAATTATCATTTTCTAATCTCAACATTACTCCACCAACTCGATTGTCATAAATCAGATTGTATATTTCAGTATCGTTTGACACATCATTACCCTCAAAACCTACCACAAACAATTGGCCAACTTTCTGAGCTGGTGTCATATGAAGCATGATTTCACGGACCTTACTTGTATCAAATTTTACGATTGTCCCATTTGATACAGCAAAGACAGAGCCTCCAATAGTAAGAAACGTCACTACAACAACTAAACATCTAAATATAAATTTCCAAAATATATTCATATATTTACTCGTTCAATAAATATCTATCTCAATCGCTCTATACCTGTATACACTTGAGACAATAAAGTCCTTTCATCAGTACTATTAATATCCAACCACATGATATCAGGATTATTAATACTAAACCATGAGGACTGTCTTCTAACAAGGCGTCGACTATTCCGACCAATTCTCAATCTAGTTTCAGAAAGACTAATTTCTCCACTAATATAATGACCAATTTCAGGATATCCCAACGCAGTCATACTAGGCATAATCCATGAATAACCTCTGTCTAATAAATTCTGGACTTCATTCACCCAGCCATTTTTCAACATCCTTTCAATACGATCATCAATTATTTTATACAATTCCACTCTTGCCATCATCAAACCTACGATCAATATCCTGTAATTTGGTTTAGTCTTGCTGCGCATTTCAGAAAATTTCCTTCCAGTGCTAATACATACCTCTAAAGCCCTAATAACTCGCCGAGTATTCCGAAAATCAATTGATTTGGCAGATTCTTCATCCAAACCCCTTAATTTATCATGTAAATACACTCCACCATATTCATCAAGCATTGCCTCTAATTCATGTCTAAGAGAATTATCCTTAGGCAATGGTGGAATATTCCATCCTTCTATAATTGACCTAACATATTGACCTGTTCCGCCTACTAACATAGCAATCTTCCCTCGGTTATGAATATCATCAATATAATGACATGCGCTCCTTTTGTACTGAGCCAATGACCAACTCTTATCAGGAGTAGTTACATCAATCATATAATGCTTAACACGACACATCTCATGCTGAGTTGGCTTAGCTGTACCGATATCCATACCTTTATACAATAAACGTGAATCAGCAGAAACTATTTCAGCTCCCAATTTATCACCCAATGATAATGAAAAATTAGTTTTTCCAACCGCAGTTGGACCAACAACTACTACTAAAAGTTTTTCGCTATTCATATTACCAATCTCTATAATAACACTATCGTAAAATGACCAGTTATAATTATCTCATGTCTGATTTTAAACTACACGCACCTTTTTCGCCAACTGGAGATCAACCAGATGCAATAAATGAGCTAGTTGACGGAATAAATCATGGATTAGAGCACCAGACCCTTCATGGTGCTACTGGCACAGGAAAAACATATACCATAGCAAATGTTGTTGCAGAAACACAAAAATCTACTTTAGTCTTAGCACACAACAAGACTCTAGCAGCTCAATTATATTCAGAATTTAGAGAATTTTTTCCAACTAATGCAGTTGAATATTTCGTTAGTTATTATGATTACTACCAACCTGAAGCATATGTTCCTAGAAACGATCTGTACATAGAAAAAGAAACAAGTATAAATGAACAAATTGAACAACTAAGACTATCTGCTACAACCTCATTAATGAGTAGATCAGACGTTATTATAGTAGCATCAGTATCAAGCATATACGGCTTAGGGTCTCCAATTTCATATGGTAAGGTAATTATAACAATTACATTAAACACACAAATAAAACGCAACAATCTACTCCGTAGACTTATAGAAATACAATACAATCGCAATGACACAAGTTTGAAACCAGGTACATTTGCAGTAAGAGGAGATACAATTGAAATACGTCCTCCTTACAGTGAAAATTCATATAGAATTGATTTGTTTGGTGAAGAAATAGAAAGAATAATCGAAGTAAACCCTCTAACTGGGGAAATAATAAAAACACATGAATCTATCCAAATATTCCCAGCAAGACACTTTATTGCAGATGAAGATAAATTAAAATTAGCTATAACAGATATTGAAACAGAACTAGAAGAAAGAATAAAATATTTCACAGAAAATCAACAATATCTAGAAGCCCAACGAATCGAACAACGTACATTATATGATATTGAAATGTTACGTGAAGTAGGAAGCTGTTCAGGTATAGAAAATTATTCGAGACCATTAGACCAACGTCCTCCAGGTTCTCCACCATGGACTTTGTTAGATTATTTTCCTCCTGATTTTCTTTTAGTAATTGATGAAAGCCATATGACTATTCCTCAAATACGTGGCATGTACGCAGGAGACCGTTCAAGAAAAACGGTCTTAGTAGACTATGGATTCAGACTACCATCAGCGTTAGATAATAGACCTCTCAACTTTACTGAATTTCAAGATGCCCTAAATCAAATAATATATACATCAGCAACACCAAGCTCATATGAAATAGACAAATCATCCAAAGTGATAGAACAAGTAATAAGACCTACAGGCTTATTGGACCCAACAATAACCATAAGACCAATTAAAGGGCAAATAGATCATTTAATTGCAGAAATAAGAAAAAATATTGAAAAAAGAGAAAGAACATTAGTTACTACACTAACAAAAAAGATGTCCGAAGATCTATCAAATTATTTGGCAGAACTTGACATCAAAGTACATTATTTACATTCAGAAATAAATGCCCTGGAGCGTGTAGAAATATTAAGAGAATTACGTCTAGGAGTATATGATGTTATAGTAGGAATTAATTTATTAAGAGAAGGACTAGATTTGCCTGAAGTTTCACTTGTAGCAATTCTAGATGCTGACAAGCAAGGCTTCTTAAGATCTTCTACTGCATTAATACAAACAATAGGTAGAGCTGCCCGACATGAACGAGGACGAGTAATAATGTATGCATCTGAACAAACAGATGCTATGAAACTTGCTATTTCAGAAACCAATCGTAGACGCAATATACAATTAGAATACAACAAAGAACATAATATTGAACCTACTACCATAGTCAAATCGATCAAAGATATCACTGATCAAATAACTGCAGAAATCATACCTAACGATATGTCCGAACAGAACCCAATTCAAACAATGAAAGATGATGAAATTTTATCAATAATTTCCAGTACTGAAGCCAAAATGCATGAAGCTGCTAAAAAAATGGAGTTCGAAAAAGCAGCTATTCTAAGGGACAAAATATATAACCTAAAGGTAATTTTAGGGAATAAATCAAATAATCTTCCCGATACAGATTTGCTCTAATATAATAGATCCACCCTTTATCAACAAACATAGTGATATATAATCGTAGAAATAATAGATGATAAATAATATAAACCACACAATTAAAAATTGTATTTAATATTTTCTTATGTTAATAACTCGAAAACAACTAGAATTACTAGAGGAAAAAAATATAGCTCCGTATGCTCATAAAAGTTGTCACAGCATTGGCAGAGAGCATCCTGAAACAAAACCTCTCTATCGAACAGAATTTCAAAGAGATAGAGATAGAATAATCCATACCACAGCTTTTAGAAGACTAGAATATAAAACCCAGGTGTTTGAAAATAATGAAGGTGATTACTATCGTACTAGACTAACCCATACCTTAGAAGTCACACAAATTGGAAGAACAATAGCACGTGCACTAGCTGCAAATGAAGATCTAGTTGAAGCAATATGCCTTGCCCATGACTTAGGACATCCTCCATTTGGACATACAGGTGAACGTATACTTAACCATCTTATATCTCATCATGGAGGATTTGATCACAATAAACAATCCTTACGAATAGTTACTGAAATTGAATCAAGATACCCAAACTTTAAAGGATTGAATCTCACTTGGGAAGTAAGAGAAGGTATGGTAAAACATGAAACAGAATATGATATTTCAGATGCAAAATCATACAATCCAGATTTAAGAGCCCATATTGAAGCTCAAATAGCTAATGCAGCAGATGAACTAGCATATAATGCCCATGATCTTGATGATGGATTAAGATCCGGTATATTGCAACCAAATCATCTAAATGAACTAACACTATGGCAACTTGCAAAATCCAGCATTAACTGGGATGGAAAGGAATTGACAGAATTAACACGCCATAGAATGATAAGACGTATGATAGGTTTGCAAATACATCAATTAATTACACATACAAATAATCAAATTAAAAACATTCAAGTATCAAGTCCTATAGATATACAGAAACTTGAATTTAATCTAGTAGAACAATCACACGACTATAAAAACTATAACGATGAAATAAACAACCTTCTCCGAAGCAAACTATTTACACATCCACGAGTGTCAAATATGGAAAAAACTGCAAAAACAATACTAGGAAAATTATTTACCACATTTATTAAAAATCCTGATAAACTACCTATAACAATACAAGCAAACATTAACGAATTAGGTATACAAAGAGCGGTATGTGACTACATAGCAGGTATGACAGATAGATTTGCAAAATCAGAATACAATCAGATAATCAATATATAAACATAGCAAATACTCAACAAATGAGGCAATAATGAATAATAGCAAAACATATCTCACAAACGATGGTCTATACAAATTAAAGCAAGAGTTAGATGATCTTACTAATAACCAAAGACCACAACTAGCCAAGAGGCTACGAGAAGCAATCAAAATGGGTGATCTAAAAGAAAACGCTGACTACATAGCTGCCAAAGAAGATCAAGCTTTTATTGAAGGAAGAATACTAGAAATACAGGATATGATCAGTAGTTCAATTATCATTGATCCTAAAACAAATACTCAAGAAGTATCAATAGGCTCACAAGTCATAATTAAGGAAAATAATAAAAGTGACAATACTGAAAAATACACCTTAGTTGGTTCAGCAGAAGCTGATCCAACAGCAGGACTAATATCTCATGAATCGCCTATTGGTCAGGCATTAATTGGAAAATCTATTGGAGACACAGTAGAAGTAAATACACCTGGGGGCACTCTATCATTCAAAATAATTAAAATTCAATAACAAATTTGACTTTAATCTTTCTTCCAAGCAGTAATTTCTAATGTCATTTGACTAAAAAATGATTTTTCAGGCAATGCACCAGATCCATATTGCATATCAACAATTCTAGCATTTACTATCAAACAAGCAGTCTCCAATACCATAGAACCACCTGATTCTACCCTAACAGGCTCACCTTTAGGGGCTAACAATGCACGCTTAGAATCATCACCAAAAGCATCCTCACTCATCAAAACTTTTGTCACAGTTCGAACATCATTCTTATCAAATAACCAAACTTCAAATGCACACACCTTCTTAGGCTCACCAACACCAATTACATCACTAATACCCATACCACATTCACCTAAAAAGTCACCATTTGCATCATCAATTCCAAAAGAATCATCATATAAATCATCACCCAAGAGAAACGTAGTCATATATCTAGACAATGGTTCCTCATTACCAAAACTATTAGACTCTTCTAAATTAATATGATCTATTTGATCTATACTATTTTCATCCGATGCAATACCATTTACACGTTCAATTACAATATTACTATCATTACGTTCAAGATTTCTATTCATCACATTTTTCACAACAAAAAAGCCAATACCACCCATACACACCACAACAAATATTCCACCTAGAACGGACAAAATCAATGAGTTCTCAGATTCAGATAAACTTTTAGAATCAGCATAAGCTTCTACTAATTCAGTGTCTTTATTTACAGTATTTTCAACAGATGTCAAGGCTGCAGACAGCTGGGCTATACGCAACTGCTGAGGCCCATCAACATATGATCTTGCAAATTCAAGATATTCATCGGATTGCTCGCCTAACCAAGATAACCTATCACTAGCAGTATCAATATCAGTAGTTAAAACAAACGAGTCTGCAGTCATCTGAACCCACTGATTCCTAAAATCTGGATGTAGAGTACCTGGATGAGCATCTGTCCATCTCACAGGAAACAACCACCACCCAAGAACTATCCACCCCAAAACAACTCCAAGTATAAAAGTAGTAATAAATGACCACGCAAAATTATTTCTCATGATCAAAACTAAACTACTAATGTATTCTCTAATATTATTCATACTAGGATTCATCCAATAATATATTCTCGAAAATCACATAATTTAATTTATTGTAGTGCAACTTTAGTGCCATATTCTTGATCTGACTGCGATTGTATATCACTTTTATCCCATTCTTGTTCGCATTTGCTACAAGTAACCTTATTTTTCCCTTTCTCAAACAAAATACCTTCACACTCCTTACACTTTTCTACTAGTGGCCTAACCCATGAAGTCCACTCACATTTAGGATACGTTACACATCCGTAGAATACCCTTCCTTTTCTAGTTTTCCTTTGGACCAAATCATCGCTACAATCAGGACACCTTACTCCAATTTTATGCAAAATCTGCTCCGTATGTCGGCATTCAGGAAATCCTGAACAACCAATAAATTTACCAAATCGACCAGTACGAATAAGTAATCCCTCTCCACATTTGGGACAATCACGGCCAGCTGATTCTGGAGTTTTATCAATAGTTGGCATCTGATCATGTGCATGAACTAAATCTTTTTCAAATGGTACCCAAAACTCATTCAATACAGGTTCCCTCTCCCTTTTTCCTTGAGCTATAAAATCTAAATCGCCCTCCATGGATGCTGTAAAACCAATATCTAGTACATCAGAAAAAAACTCTACCAACAAATCGTTAACTGTAATACCAATATCTGTAGGACATAATCTCCTATTATCCCTACTAACATAACCCCTCCTTACTATAGTACTGAGAGTTGGAGCATATGTTGAAGGACGACCAATACCATGTTCTTCCAATGCCTTCACTAGACTTGCTTCAGTAAATAAAGGAGGAGGTTTAGTAAACTTCTGATCTGATATCAAACACTCTAATTGCAAAACCTCATTTTCATGTAAGTCAGGAATCAACTGTTCCTTTGTTTTCTTTGAATCATCCTCTGAACTAGGATCGTAAACCTTTAAAAACCCATCAAATTTTATCTGATCACCAGTAGCACGAAATTCATACTCCGATTTATTTCCAATAGCTAATATATCAACCCGCAATGTATCAAAAACTGCAACTGCCATTTGACTACTCACAAATCTTGTCCAGATTAAATTGTATAATTTATATTGATCACTAGATAAACTCTCTTTTATATCACTCGGAGATCTTAATACAGAAGTCGGCCTAATAGCTTCGTGTGCCTCCTGCGAACTTTTAGTTTTCCGATGCTTAGGCGCACTATTAGGCAAGTAATTAACACCATAGACATCTTCTATATAATTTCTAACTTCACTTTCAGCCTGCGGAGACACTTGCACACTATCTGTTCTCATGTATGTTATTAAGCCACCTTCATGATCACCCTGAATACCATCACCTTGATATAATTGCTGAGCAATAGCCATAGTCTTACCCACAGGAAAATTCAATTTCCTGGATGCTTCCTGCTGCAGTGTACTAGTTCTAAAAGGAGCAGGAGGCTTTCGACGCCTCTGACCATGTTTAACCTCCTTGACCAACCATCTAGCACCTTCTAATTCGGATACTATTTGTTTAACTGTTGACTCATCCTTAAGATAAAACTCCTTATCAATACCAACTGACATATTATCAATCTTACGCAATGTTGATTCAAACAATTCCTTATCTAAGTCATCATTTTTAAAAAGCTTTGCCCTAATACCCCAATATTCTTTTGCAACATGTGAATCTATTGCTCTCTGACGTTCAACTATCAATCTAACAGCAACCGATTGTACACGTCCAGCACTGAGGCGTCCTGCTACTTTTTTCCACAACAATTCAGATAAAGAAAATCCTACTAACCTGTCTAATATTCTTCTAGTTTCCTGAGCTTCCACCAAACTCATGTCAATTTTTCTAGGAGTCTCAAAAGCTCTGTTAATGGCATCGCGTGTAATCTCATGAAAAGTAACTCGCCTCAGCCTTTCACTTTCCACCTCTAACACCTCAGCTAAATGCCAAGCAATTGCTTCTCCTTCTCTATCCAAATCTGTAGCCAAATAAACTTCAGATGCATTTTGAACATCCTTTTTTAAATCCTTGACTATAGGTCTCTTATCATTAGGAACTCTATACTCAACCTCAAAATGATTAGTCGGATCAACCGCCATTCTAGATTTCAACAAATCACGCACATGACCTAATGAAAACTTAACTTTGTATCCTTTACCAAGGAATCTGCCAATGCTGCGCGCTTTAGCTGGAGATTCTACAATAACTACCTTCCCCTTACGTTTGACAGCTTTAGTCTTCTTACGGCGGCGCGATGATTTAACTTTAGGAGGTGCCTGCAATCCCTGATGCAATTCAGTCTTACCCATACGAAACACACCAGTACCACACTCTACACATTTGCCACTTGTAGCTGGCTGACCTGTTTTAGTAAATGTTGCAATAGAATTTACAATTTCACGTTTTTCACGACATTTAACACAGTAAGCTTGCATAATTATCTAATTTAGAACTATAGCAACGAGTCCTTATTATTCTCCTTTAAATACTCTATTACTCGCTTAACTTCTTCAGACCTATCAGATCTACACACTAACAAAACATCACCTACATCTACCACAACCAACTTATCGGTACCTATGGTGACTACCAACTTGTCAGAATGAACCAACGTATTCTTAGAGTCAATGTTATAGTGATCTCCACCTAAAACAACATTACCAAATTCATCAGTATCACCATTATTCAAAACAGACAACCAACTACCAACATCACTCCAACCAATATCAACTTCCATTACCCATACATCATCTGCATCTTCCATAATCCCATAATCAATAGTATTGTATTCTATATCCAACCAAATACTTCTAAATCTACTTTTTACATCATCACAATCAAATAAATTTCCAATAAGTCTTAAAGCAGAATATGTGTTTGGCAATTGCCTTTCAAATTCTTCCATAACTTTCTCAGTACTCCATATAAACATACCAGAATTCCAATAATGTTCACCATCATTGGCCATATTATCAGCAACATTCTGACTAGGCTTTTCTTTAAATTTTTTGACTGAATAAATACTAAAATCAGATTTATCTTCAGAAAATTTTCCGCGCTGTATATATCCATAACCAGTAGACCCAAATGTAGGACTTATACCTAATGTAACAACTCGATTATTATGTGCTAATCTTCCAGCTTCCAACAAAACCTTTTGGAATTCATTTACATCAGTGATAATATGATCAGCAGTAAGACATGCAATCACTGCTTTTCCACCAGATAAATGTTCTGCGTACATTGCTCCTAAAGCTATAGCAGGAGCTGTACCTTTACCTTCTGGTTCCACCAAAAAATTTTCTGATGGTATATTAGGAGTTTGATTTATTAATTCATTAACCATGCTACCAGCAGTAATTACAATTATATTTTCATATTTAAATATAGGTTCTATCCTATCAATTGCAAGCTGATACAAACTTCTATCACGCCCCAAATTTAACAACTGCTTAGGACGTTCTTTCCTTGAAAGAGGCCATAAGCGAGTCCCTGATCCACCAGCCATCACAACCGCATAATAATCCATAGTCATTTTGTTTCATCCTCATATAGAATATTAAGACTACATAACTTAAGACACTTACTAAATAATACTAATGTAGCCACTTACCTCAACTTTACAATGACATAATATACAATATTAATAATCTAGAAATCAGCGGGCTAGCATATCACATTCAATCACAAAATGTCAACAAGTCATTATAAATATTTACAATCCAGGAATCAAAACAACTACCATTCTATTATTACTCAAATCAACTTTCTTGACTACTGACCTAATAGCTGGCAATAAGATTTCTTTTCCATCTTCAGCATTAACTACATATACATCATTAGCTCCCGTATTAATTACATCAGTTAAAATACCAAGCCCATTACCATCTACAGTAATTACATCCAAACCAATTAAATTGTCAACATAAAATTCATTCGGGCACAAATCATCTAAAGCATCATGAAGAACATATACACTTTTACCCCTTAACGAATCAGCTTCATCCCTAGTGTCATAATCAACAAATTTTACAATCAATCTATTTCTATGCTTACGAATTTTCTCAATATCACACTTCTTGCGATCCTTCCCTACCCATGCAAATTGCATACCATGATCAAGTGACATTCCATCAATAGCAAGATTTACACTTACTTCCCCCTTGACTCCATGAGACTTAACAATCTCACCAATCTTTAATTGAATAAGCCCAGTAGTATTCATACTATCTGGGCCTCATATATAATGACCATACCTCTTTAATGTTCAAAATCGTTACTCAATATCTAATTCTACTCTATTCCCACGCAAAGATCCCATAGCACGTAATAATGTTCTTATTGCATTGATAGTCCTACCTCTTCTGCCAATCACCCTACCTACATCATCCTGCCCAACACTAAGACGGATCTTTACTATAGATCCACTTTCTTCCATCTCAATATTTATATTATCTTTATCAGTAACAATTGAACCTACTACATACTCCAAAAACTCTTTCATATCATACCTATTTACACTAGCAAACTAATTGTATATTTATCTAGCCTAATCAGATTTTGGGTCCTTAGATTTTTCTGCGTCCTCTTCTGATTCTGCTTTCTCTTCTGATTTTGCTTCTGCTTCTGTTTCTGCTTCTGCTTCTGTTTCTGCTTCTGCTTCTGCTTCTGCTTCTGCTTCTACTTCTACTTCTGCTTCTACTTCTACTTCTGCTTCTACTTCTGTTTCTGCTTCTGCTTCTGCTTCTACTTCTACTTCTGCTTCTGCTTGTTTGGACTTTTCCTTCTCAAGTCTTGCTTTCTCTTTAGACTTTTTATTAGATGAAGATTCTTTAGGTGGATTATGCTTAGTTGTTGTAGGATTAGGTCGTTCATCCTCTGAAAGCTTAGCCTCTTTCAACAAATCTTCAAGAGAATCTCCACTTTTTATTCTAGCAAATCTTTCTAATGTTCCAGTCCAACCAAAAATCCGAGATACAGCCTCAGATGGCTGCGCTCCATTACCAAGCCAATAATAAGCTCGTTCTTCATTCAATTTAGCAACAGATGGCTCAGTTCTAGGATTATAATGACCTATTACTTCAACAAATCTACCATCTCTAGCTTCTTTTTGATCAGCAACTACAATTCTATACGTCGGTTGCTTCTTTCCACCTTGACGACGTAATCTAATCCTTAACATCTTTTGTTTTCTCCAAATCTATTAGCGGCGAAAATTGTAACCTTCAGATGATTATTAGTCAAGCTACATCAGTACAATTATACAGTGCCTGGTACAATAGTGTATAGTACAAATTTCTAAATATTAACCAAGTACAATCTTTATGTCTATAAACTTAACACTTGGATACAAGCGTAAAAACAAATTTTCAAGAAGCGCCTATATTCTATCAATAATATTTTTAACAAGCGCACTCCTAACTTCTATATACCAGTATATTCTATTTAACAACAATTATTATATTCTACCAGATGGAATATCACTAGGTAACGTGCCTGTGGGTAACATGAGTAGAGAAAATGCAATAAATAAACTATATTCAACATACAACTACCCAATAACAATATACTACGATAAATCAAGTTTCTTATTATATCCTAGTACAATAGATTTCAAAATCTCTGCAGAAGAAATGCTTGAGCAATTGGATATACCTAATAAAACTCAACGATATTGGCAATTTCTAAATGGTCACTCTCAAGATCCAGCACCACAGAATGTAAATCTCCTTGCCACATATTCAACAGATAAACTAAGACTCATACTAGAAGATGTAGCCAAACGATATGATGAACCTCCTTCATCCACAATGACTGATTCAACATACACATTCACCATAGTTGGCCCACCATCTACATTATTACAAGTTGATGAATCATTAAATTTGATCTCTACAGTCTTGTATCAGAAAAACAATCGAGAAGCACACTTAATACTATCACAACAAAACAGTAAGGGATCAAATTTTGAAATACTAAGCCAACAATTTGTAAATCAAATAAATTCAAACAACTTTGATGGTCTTTTAAGTGTGTTTATTGCAGATTTAGACAATGGCACAGTTCTAAACAAAGCATGGTTATCAAACAATGAATTATCCACAAATCCAGACATTGCTTTCTCGGGTATGAGCATAATAAAAATCACCCTAATGATTGAGTTTTATAGGCAAATAACTAATGGAGCACTGCCCTATGAACTAGATCTAGTTGAAAAAGCAATTACAGAAAGCTCAAATTGGACAAGCAATAAAGTTATAGAATGGATAGGTGACTTGGATCCATATATTGGATTACAAAGACTAAATAGTAGCTACAAAACAATGAATCTAAATAACACTTTTATGGGAGGATTGTATGATAGTGATGAATTGCCTGGATATCTCAAAACTCCATCCAATTCCAGAACTGACATAAACACCAATCCTGATATTTACATGCAAACCACCCCAACAGATATTGGCAATGTACTAACCGGAATATATTCCTGCTCTAAAAACAATACCGGTTTACTAATTGATGCATTTGGCTCACTAATTACACAAGAAGAATGTACTAGTATGATTAAAATTCTACAAAAAAATCAAATAGGAGTCTTACTTGAATCTGGGGTTCCTGAAGGAACCCCAATTGCACATAAGCATGGATGGGCTGATGGAGAACCCATAGCCGACGCAGGAATTGTATTTACTCCTTCAACGGATTACGTAATAGTGATTTATATCTGGACACCAGAATACACATACTGGGAAGAAAATGCTCGAATACTTTCTGATATAAACAAAACTACCTATTATCATTTTAATCCAATTATTCAATCTCACTAATTTTTCAAATTGGTTTAATTTCTGGACTTAAATCCTTAAATGGAGGATTGTTCTTATCTCTATCAGATATTCTAGGATTATCTATCCCCCATGGTACAGAAAGCTCAGTATCATTCCACATCACACCATGTTCATCATCACCATCATAATAGTTGTTTACTAAATAATTGACGGTCGATTTAGCTAGTGTTACAAAACCATGAGCTACACCCGGTGGAATTAACAAACCTAACATCTCATCAGATCCCATTTGAATCAGTTCTACATTCATATAAGTTGACTGAGACTCTCTTAAATCGCATAGTCCAACCCTAATGCTTCCACGTGGAACCAACCAGTAATCATACTGCCTCTTATGAAAATGCAAACCTCTCAGAATATTTTCTTCAGAATCAGATCGATTTGCTTGAATTTTAGTCCAATCAACTTCAGGGAACCATTCGGCACGAAAAGTTTCTCTAAATACACCTCTCTTATCCTCAAAAGAGGCGAACTCAGCATATTTCACACCATTAATGTTTTTACTATTAGTAATGAAATTGTCCATAATCACCAAAATAAGTTTTGTATCTTCTTAGTTGTAATTCATTATGCGCTCGGTGAGACTTGAACTCACACGACCTCAATGGTCACCAGGCCCTCAACCTGACGCGTCTGCCAATTCCGCCACGAGCGCATTAACTATTCGATTATAACATCGCCAAAATTAGTGTCAACTTAGTACAGGTAATCAATAAGAAAATTTCAGGCAAATTAAAACAAAGCCACAGTATCCAGAAACAAGCTAATACTGATATAATATTTTAAACATGTCATCGATTAACAAAACACAATTATCTATTGTTTTAGATGGAATGGGTAGCGACAACTATCCTATACCGGAACTATTAGGTGCTATACAAGCATCTTCCGAACTCAAACACAAAATTATTATTACAGGTGACAAAAGCCTTATAGAATCTAAGCTAAAAGAGATTACTTATAATAAATCTGCAGTTAACATTGAAATAATTCATGCGCCAGAGAGAATTACAACTGAAGAAGCACCAGCATTTTCTTCAAGATCCAAGATTAATAGTTCGATAGGGGTAGGTATGGATCTGGTTAAAACAGGAAAAGCTGACGCATTTGTTTCAGCTGGAAATACAGGAGCTATACTGGCAAGTGGACTAATAATGTTCCGTCGAATAAAAAACACTAGAAGACCTGCTATAGCCGTACAAATACCTACTCCTCACAAAGGATTTGTCTTACTGGACGTAGGCGCAAACAGTGATTGCCAACCTGCATTCTTGCACCAATTCGCAATTATGGGTAACATATATGCAAAAAAATTACTGGATATTCAAAGTCCTAGGATTGCACTTCTATCTAATGGAGAAGAACGTTCCAAAGGCAACGAACTCATAAAGAAATCACACCGACTAATTGAAACAAATCAGTCACTAAATTTCTTAGGTAATGTAGAAGCTAAAGAAATATTTAATGGTGATGCTGATGTAGTAATAACAGATGGTTTTACAGGTAATATAGCTCTGAAAGTAACAGAATCTGTGGCCAGCATGGTAACACAAATAATTAAAGATGCTATAAAATCCACTCCGATGTCGATTATAGGTGGTTTACTAGTTAAAAAATCAATCCAAAGCCAAGTACAAAAATTAGATCCAAATGAAACTGGAGGAGCACCCCTACTTGGATTAAATGAGGTAGTAATAGTTGGACATGGTAGGTCAAATGGATTGGCTATTAAAAATGCAATAAATGTTGCTGCAAAGGCAGTGAACGAAAACTTAATTCAAGAAATATCTGAAGCAATAGTAAATACAAAAACTGATTAACAATCACTAAAATGCTAAAATAAATAAAATAATATGCAAATATATACTAATGAATCACTAATCAAAAGATACGCTTCAATCTCTAAAGTTCTATCCACTTCTGGTATTCTTGTATTGCTATCAGGATTAGTAATTTCATTTCTAAGGCCAGAATGGTATTCAATGCCATTTTACACACTAATTCTTGGATTTATGCTTGCTAATATAGGAATGTTCTTGGCAAACAAGTACGTACGTAATCCACGACCAGATATTGTATTAAGCAACTCACTCAAAGGTTTAGATGACAGATATTTTCTTTATCAATACATACTTCCAGCACAACATGTAATAGTAAGTCCATCGGGAGTATATGCTGTTATTACAAAATTTCAATCAGGAACAGTAGAATGGCTATCAGAAAAACAAAATATAAAGCACAGAGGAGTTTCACTATATAAAAGAATTTTCGCTCAAGAATCAATTGGTCAACCAATAATTGAAGCACAATCAGAATCCAAAAGATTGTACAAGTATCTATACGCAAAGTATGGAGAAGACACTCCTGATGTTTACCCTTTAATAGTATTTACTAACCCAAAAATAGATTTAATAAATATCAAAAAAACACCCATACCTATGATCAAAGCAAAACGACTAAACGCTTATTTACGTAAACAGCCTAAAAAACATACTTTGAATGATCAACAAATTAAAGAACTCTATCAACCATAGACAATAAATTTACAGTCGCTATGGTAAAATAAAAATCCATATGATAAATAACCCTTAAGCCCCCATCGTCTAGTGGACTAGGACATGGCCCTCTCAAGGCCAAGACCGGGGTTCGAACCCCCGTGGGGGCACTCAAAAATAAGAATATCCTAAAACATGGGTCCATTTATGGATAAAAAATACAACTCAGTTCTCAAAACTATTGGTAATACCCCCATTATTAAAATCCAAAACATTTCAACGGAAAATGCTGCAAACATTTATATTAAGCTTGAGTCATTTAATCCTACCGGTTCAAAAAAAGACAGAATGGCCCTTTCCATGATAGAGTGTGCAGAAAAACGAGGTGATCTTCGTCCGGGAATGACAGTTGTAGAATACACCGGAGGTAGTACTGGCTCTTCACTTGCATTTGTCTGTGCTATTAAGGGGTACAAGTTTCATGTTGTCTCTTCAGATGCATTCGCAAGAGAAAAACTAAACACTATGCGCGCTTTTGGAGCCAATTTAGAGATCATAAAAAGCCAAGACGGCAAAATTACTCCGAACCTTATTAATCAAATGATTCAACGCGCATCAGATATAGCCAGTGCACCTGGCACATTCTTCACTAATCAGTTAAATAACCCTGATATTATCTCTGGTTTTGAGAAAATGGGAAATGAAATAATCAAACAAATAGATGGTCCAATAGATGGATTCTGTGATGCTATTGGAACAGCTGGATCACTGATGGGCGTATCTAGATCTCTACATGCAGCAGGTCACAATACATTTGTGATTGCTCTTGAACCATCGACTTCACCTATTCTCACCATGGGAAAGACAGGTGGACATAATGTCGAAGGTATAGGACTTGGATTTATACCGGAACTTCTCGATACCAACTATTACGATGAATCAAGAACAATCAACGAGAATGAAGCACGAGAAACTACACTTAGACTGGCTAGGGAAGAAGGGATTTTCGTTGGAACTTCGTCAGGAATGAACATAGCTGGAGCAATTAGGCTTGCAAAAGAGCTAGGACCTGAGAAAACAGTAGTAGCAATTGCTTGTGACACTGGATTGAAATATCTATCAGAAGACTTATTCTCTCAATAAATCACTGAGATTACAACCCAATTGAATTGGATAATAAATTAGTGGAGACAAAAATTAAATGATCATAACAAGACATATTTAAATATATATAATCATTATTTGTAATATAATGATTATATATATTTAAATTAAAATAATTCCTTATCAAATAAAAATGAATATAGCAAGATTTCCTAGATTGCGTTACGGTCACCTACCTACACCAATAGAGCTGTTAAATAATCTAACTAATTACCTTAAGGGTCCAAATATATGGATAAAAAGGGATGATTGTACAGGTCTGTCTACTGGTGGCAACAAAACTCGTAAACTTGAATTTCTTATGGCTGAAGCACAAGCACAAAATGCCGACATTGTTCTTACTGTAGGAGCAACACAATCAAACCACGCAAGACAAACTGTAGCTTTTGCAGCTCGCATGGGCATTAAAAGCTACTTATTATTAGAAAATCGCACAAATATCAATGATATAAATTACAGAAACAATGGCAATATATTACTAAATCAACTACATGGAACTACCATAGAAGAATATCCAGCTTATACCAACATGAATATCGCAATGGAAAATACTGCTAACCAACTACGCAAAAAAGGTTATAAACCCTACACTATACCTGTAGGTGGATCTAACCCACTAGGTGCTTTAGGTTACGTAAACGCAGCTGCAGAAATTATTACTCAAGGCAATGATTTGAGTATATCATTTTCACACATCATACATGCTAGTGGAAGCACTGGAACCCAGGCAGGCATGATCACTGGATTGCTAGGAAATAATAGTGGAATAAATCTACTCGGCATCAGTGTAAATTCACCAAAAGAGATTCTAGAAAAGAACGTCTTATTACTTGCACAGGAAACAGCAGATCTCCTGAAGTGCCCAGGTATAGTAAAAGATAATCATATAAAAGTTAACAGTGATTATGTAGGGGATGGATATGGCATACCATCGCCAGAAACAATTCAAGCAATAAAATTACTAGCTGAAAAAGAAGGTATTCTACTAGATCCTGTATACTCAGGAAAAGCAATGGCGGGACTTATTGATCTAGTAAGAAAAGGGGTGTTCAACAAAGATGATAATATCTTATTTATACACACTGGTGGCACGACTGGGCTATTTGGATACAACTCATATTTTAATGATAAATCACAATAATTTATCTTTTTATTATTTCTCTACTACCTTATCAATCTAACAAAACGATTAGCATCAACTAATTAATACTAGAAAATAATGAATATAAACCAGTGGATTACATTATCAATTAGCCTGATATTAGGAGCAATATCTCCTGGGCCATCAATAGTTCTAGTAATTAAAAATACACTATCTGGAAGCCAAAAGCAAGGTATATATACGGCTATAGGTCACGGATTTGGTTTTGGGCTATATGCATTTATATCTTCTATAGCACTATCAACCATAATTATATATCAGTCATCCATTGAACTCTATATGCGCATACTAGGTGCCTTGTTACTATTATGGATAAGTTACACATTCATAAGATCTAAAAATTTTACCTTAAAAGACCACCTTGATTATGAGTCTATAAATATACGATTAGCAAAGTGCTTTAAGCAAGGTTTTCTAATAGCTTTCCTTAACCCCAAAATCCTTGCCTGGATGTTAGCAATATATATACCCTTTATAAATCCATCGTATCCACCAATGCAATTAATATATATGGGAATACTAGCAATTATTATCGACTCCAGTTGGTATATTGGCATAGCTATTATTCTATCCAAAACCACTCGCTTATCATATATAAAAGATAATGTATCTAACATAAACAAAATAATAGGAATAATATTAGCAATATATGCTATAACATTAATAAACGATATAGTGCAATACTAAACAATCTAACACAATAGAGTTCAATTATTTCGCAAGGACAATCCAAATGATTAGCACTTTGATACAATACATACATTACAACTCCTACATAATCAGTTGCGTAATTATATTTGCAACTGTAACTTATATTAGTATAAAAAATGGAATAACTTACAAAAACATAACTATATTAGTAATAATAGCATCCTCATTTTTTTTCTCATGGTATTTTCTTAAGCCAAAACCTACGCATCTAACAACAACTAACAATATAGAATTATCTAATAAAATCAATCCAACATTAATACAGTTTCAATCTGAATACTGAATAGCTTGCATCACAATAAAACCTGTCGTTGACAGGATAGAAGACAGATTAGGAGACAAAATAGAAATAATTCGTTTGAATATTAATGATCCTATTGGAAAACAATTAAGTAACCAATATAAAATATATAGCATCCCAACATTTATATATTTTGACAACTCCGGAAATGAGCAATGGCGCTCTATTGGTAAACTAAACTACGAGAAAATTATTTCAAGTATAAATATAGAAAATAATTAATACTACCAATCATTTAGATAATGTTGATCTGATCCAAGATGTAGGTGCATTTAAATCGTTTTTAGAATCAAAACACAAAAAACTAGTAACCAATAAAAAAGAAAGCATCCTGCAGGATACTTTCTTAACATAGCATACTAAATAAATACTATATCAATGAGTATGTTCCATATCTAAACCACAACACATGGGAGACTTTATTTTTCCACACCCTTTAGGACATTCAGATACTGAGACACTGCTACCATCGTCCTTAATTAGATCTTTCATAATCAATTCAGACCCACAGCTACCACACATTATTGGTGCTACTTCCATACCACAATCACAACACGTATATTTACCCATCATGTTTCCTCCATTACCTATATAAGACAATTGTATAATAATAAGTATTATTCGACCATACCACTCCTTTCATTATCATTTTATGGAAATTCAGATTTATTATATGCGTTTGATAATTCAATCACATATAATAGAATTTAAAAATCTGATAATCAATCAAAAAAATGAAAAGCAAACACAATACAGAAATCATAATAATTCTAACAGCATCATTGTTTGCATACATTGCATTAAGATTAAACGTAATTTACTATGCAAGATATACATTAATAGAATGGCAACACAAACCTATCTGGGCAAATATTATGTATCAATACAGATACATAATATTCTTTTTCTGTGCACTAATTGCAATCACCTTAGTATGGCGCGAATTTGCTAATCATTCCGTTAGTAAATTCATACAACATATACTCACTAATTCAAAAAGAACATACTTAATAATCCTAATGATAGGAGTAACGTCTGGGAGTTATTACCTCCAACCTGGATCCACAACAGCAAGTGCAGATGGCCACCTCTATGTGACATGGGCATCACTACTTCGAAACTATTTTTACTCATTAGAAGCACCTCTGTGGTCCACTGGAGGAGCTTTAGGATTTCCATTTACACAATTTTATAACTGGGGATCGTACATACCAACGGCATTACTTGGGCTAATAATTAATAATATTCTGCTAGCTAACAAATTGTCACTCTTTATTTTTCACATATATTCAACATTTGGAATGTACCTATTTGTACGCAAATTTACTAAAACCAAGGAGTCCGGACTAGTGTCCGCATGCGCACACGGTTTTGCCTTCTACATATATCACAAATTAGTTTTAGTAGGATTGCTTCCAATGAGTTTACCAATATATTTACTGCCATGGCAACTATATTATAGTGAATGCATGTTGGAAGAAAAATCATCAAAAAGATCGTGGGCTCTAACATCAATAACAAGTGCCATGAGTATATGCAGCCATCTAGCTTATGGAATGACTTCAATATCTATATTGCTTATATATATAGTCATACGAATTTTTACTAAAGAAAAAATAACGTCTAAGATAATTGCTTTATTGAAATGTATGTCATCATTAACGCTTGGCATATGTGCATCAAGTTTTTTTATAGTACCAGCGCTAACTGAACCCAACAATCCAGTGATTGGTTTCATCACACGCGACAGATTTATTATGGATCTAGTTGAATTTCAACAAGTATTTAACTTTAAACATAGTTATCTAACATCTAACTGGTGGGGAGGATACATTGGAGTAAGTGTAAGTATAATGGCCATTGCTTGTATCATTCTTAATATATACAGAAGAAATATTAAAACAATACCAACAATAACCATTACTTTAGTTTCTGTGTGGCTTGTATTTGGCCCAAATTATGCTCCATACCTTTTTGAAAAAGCACACAAATTGATACCCTTTGGAACACTGGTTTATGGTATGCATTCACCCGGATACTTCATCATGTATCTGGGAATCACATGTGCAGTACTATGTGGTGTTTTTGTGAAAACAGTATCCGATGAACCTATAGTATACAAATTAATAGCAAAAATATATCAAAGACAATCAATCAAAAATAAATTTAGAAAAACAATAATACCAGTAACTATGTTAGCATCAATCACTATATTAATAGATCTCATGCCATTAACTCTAATAGTTAATGCTATGAAACCTACAGATCACATTAGCAATATGTATAGAGAAAAAGCAATACTATACATAGAAGAAAATGGTGATGGAAATTCAAGGGTATTTGAACACGGAAACGATTCACTATTAGATATATACTTAACAACAGGACAACCACAAACAGCTGGAATGGGAGATGACAAACCACCATCACATCCTTTTATTGATAATATTTCTGACCAAGAAAGCCTTTACTTATCCAATGTAAGATATGTAATTAGTTCTGAAAAAAATTATGACTTTCTAGATCAAGTTCCCCTCCATCCAATATTATATGAAAACAAATCTCATTCAATTATATTAGCTAGTAAAATAACAGAACACAGACAAGATGTTTCATATCAACATAAACCTCATAACATTAATCAAACTAACAATACAGCGAAAATAATTTATATAACCGACAAAAATACAACTGGCAATCTGTCACTCAACCAATCACATCTTGAAGCTAGAATAATCTCTTATAATACAAACCTACAGAATATATCCGTTCAGTACGAATTAAATCAACCAGCATTTGTACAATTAAGTGTTTCTTACTATCCTTATCAAATAGTTAGACTAGATAACAAAATTATTAAGACTACTCAAACAAGTCTAGGATTAATTGGTTTCTGGAGTGATTCTGGTAAGCATGATGTCGAAATACTACCTAAACTTAGTTCAAATAGACACTATTGGGCAACAATCAACTTACTAGCTCTTATCATATTATTATTGTGCATATATAAAGATTATGATTAATCAAAATGATATAAAATTATTTATTAATATATATATCTTAAAAGAGGAAAACGATGAAAGCAGCACATTTACGCATATATACTATCAACAAAGGTTATATTGACAGTTGGATAAAAATGTTTCATGAAGAGTTAGTGCCAATTATGGAAAATGCTGGCATGAAAGTAGAAAGCACATGGTTAAATATAGAAAAATCACAATTTATTTGGATACGATCTTATGGGGAAAGTTTTGAAAATTACGATAAAATGACTACATCATATAAAGGTTCTGAATGGTGGAAAAATAATGTAAACCGTGTGAAAGATCATATAGCTCATATGGAAGTTATAGATATTACATCAACATAGGTACTGAAAGATAAATAATAAATCAATAAAAACAAACGAAATTAACAAAAAACATCAAGAAGATGGTCGCTCAGGGTGTATATTAACAATTATTTTTATAATTGCATCTATGTTCTTTATTATTTGGCGACTATACTAATAGCATACAATATATTCACACAAATGTTATATAAATAAATCACTACTTCAACACGCAAGATAATAATTGAATATACTTATAAGATTTGACATAAGTAATAACACATGCCATAATAGAACAAATGTTCTATTATGGCATGTGTTATGCGTATACTATGTATGATGTTAGATCAATTACCTATCCAGGTAGAAATACAACTGAATCCACAATTAAATAAACAACACTTCATATTAATTGATCCCTCCAACCAACGTGTCTTATACACTACCAAATTACTATATAACATTGGTATCAATAAAGGAGACTCGCGACACAATGCAGAAAAAATATATCCAAAAGTAATTTTTATAAATGCAAAAGAAAAACTATACCAAAAAATACACATAAAATTACAAAATATTTTAAGTAAATTCAATAACCAAATTGAAAGTAGTCATTTAGGAGAATACTTTATATACACAAACTTTCTTGCAAATACAACAAATACCGAAGAACTTCTACTGAATACAATCATAAAAGAAATAACATATTTCACTCAACTATCAGCTACAGCAGCAATAGCAGACACTAAATTTGCTGCTCGTTGCGCAGCTCTAAGAGCATCACCAACCCGCTCTATTCCAAAAGGTAAAGATGCTGATTTTCTAAAATCACTTTCAATCAAAAATCTACCTAATTCACCTAAAGAATTACTACGACGCCTAGACCTATTTGGAATTAAAACAATAGGAGAATTTGCAAACATACCACATGATTTAATAATGAGTCAATTTGGATCAAAAGCATTTGAATTACATACAATGTCTCGCGGCAAAGATAATAGAACACTAAATCATTGTATACATCAGCCCAATATCAGATACACTAAAACATCCCCAGATCCAATATGTAACTCAAAATCAGCAGAGCACTTATTACAAGACTTATCATACCAAATATCTCAATATTTGATAAAGAATGGATATCATACTCAAGCAATAAAACTATCAATAAAAGACGAAAAAGGACACACTCAATACAAACGCAACAAACTTCAACCACCTACATACACACACACACGTATACAACGTATATCAATTAATATGTTCACACAAATCAAAAATATTAATCCTATAACACACATAACACTAGAAGCTGATTTACTACATCCATGGCACACAGACGCATATCAATTGAATTTATTCAATATCAACCCTCAAGCCAAAAATAAAGATCATCTTACAAACACAATAAACTACATTAAAGATCGATTTGGAGAAAAATCCATACAAAAAGCAAAGACTATATCAAAACCCACACCTGACAGCATTAAAGTGAAATGCACTTCAGAAGGAATACCAATCACAATTCAAATAAACAAACACACTCATTTAGTAAAAACAATCCACCAACATTGGCGATCACAATCCAATTGGTGGAACAAATGTATTCGGAAAGATTATTATCAACTTAATATTACAAATGGACGCCTAATAACTGTTTTTTCGACTAATAAAAACAATTGGTTCCTAGATAGACAATGACTTATATCGAACTACACTCTCATTCATATTTCTCACTATTAGACGGAGTACCATCACCTGAAGAATTAGTAAAACAAGCCTCCAAATATGAAATGCCTGCAATAGCCCTGACCGATCATAACGGTCTATATGGCCTACCAAGATTGTGGCAAGCTTCACAGAAGGAAGGCATTAAAGCTATTGTAGGATGCGAAATCACCCTAGAAAACCAATACAATCACATAACACTACTTGCAGAAAATGAAATTGGGTATTCTAATTTATGCCGCTTAATAACATTATCACACCCCAATAATAAAGGTGACAAAATTGCTTTAAAACTAAAATATCTTACTGAACACTCAAAAGGTTTAATAGCACTTTCAGGATGCAAAAAAAGCTCTATAGTACGCTCATTAAGCAATAGAAACTATCATACAGCCAGCCATACAGCATTGAAATATTCAGAAATATTTGAAAAGAATTGCTTTTTTTTAGAAATGCAAAATCACCACGAGAAAGATGATTACTACAAAAATTTTGCTCTAGCTAATCTAGGAAATAAATTAGACATACCAATAGTAGCTACTGGAAATGTACATTACATAAACACTGAAGATGCTCCCATACATGATGTACTAACATGCATAAAGCATAAAATAAATATAGAACATGCTACCAAGCATATTCGAACCAATCATGAGTACTATTTCCGAAACCACAGCATATGCAACAAATCTTTAAAGAATGGCCAAAAGCTATAGAAAACACACTATCTATAGCTGAAAGATGTAATCTTTCTTTACCTTATGGACCACAAATTTTACCAAAAATATGCTTCAACCAAAAAATAGACTCTAATAAAAAACTAAATGAATTATGTCTTAAATCTCTTTTAGAAAAAAAAATACACAATAATATAGAATACAAGAAAGCACTCAAACAAGAATTGAAAATTATCTCTCAAAATGGACTAGCAGATTATTTTTTAATAGTATGGGATCTTATATGTTTTGCAAACAGAAGGAAGATACTCTGCCAAGGACGTGGAAGCGCAGCAAATTCCTTGGTTTCATATTTACTAGGCATCACCCCTATAGATCCACTTAAAACAGATCTAGTATTTGAAAGATTCTTGTCTAAAGAACGCACAACTACTCCTGACATTGATATAGATTTTGCATCAGACAGACGAGAAGAAGTAATACAATACATACACAAAAAATATGGTGCTAACAATGTATCAATGGCATGCACCATAGTTACTTTTCAAGTAAGATCAGCAATACGCGATGTGGGATTAGTATTGGGATTCAAAAAAGAGATTCTAAAAAACATAACATCAAAACTAGATGACCACTACATCAACCCGTCAATCATCACAAAAATGGAACCATATTCAAAAAACCAAAAATGGAAAGAACTCATTCGAATATCAAATTATATCAATGGATTCCCAAGACATATAGGAACACATAATGGAGGGACAATAATTTCAAATCATAACATCAGCAACACAATACCAATCGAATCCACACCAACAAAACAAAGAACAGTTGTGCAGTGGGACAAAGATTCTCTAGAAACAATGAAATGGATCAAACTAGACATATTAGGATTGCGCATACTGTCAGCCATTAATGACACGTGTTCATCAATAAACCCATCACATAAATTAGAGAACATTAATTTTGATGACCAAAACGTATTCCATATGATATGCCAAGGAGAAACAATTGGAATATTTCAAATTGAAAGCCAAGCACAAACTGCTCTAATACCTCGATTTCAACCAAAATCATTAAACGATCTCACAATACAAATAGCTCTAATACGACCTGGGCCACTACAAGCAAAAATGGTAGAACCTTACCTACTTAGACGCGAAAATAAAATTAAAACAACATATTTACATCCTCTATTAAAACCATCCTTAAAGGAAACTCTGGGGATTATACTCTTTCAAGAACAAGTAATAAAAATAGCTCGTGATATAGCTAACTTTACTCCTGGAGAAGGCGAACTACTACGCAAACATTTAAGCAGCAATAAATTACAAAATTACCACAAAAGGTTCATAGGAGGAGCAGAATCCAACGGAATAAAAACCAGCATAGCTAACCAAATTTTTGATCAATTAAAAGCATTTGGAAGTTATTCTTTTTCTAAAGCACACGCATCATCATTTGCTGTCATCACTTATTGGTCAGCTTGGTTACGTTATTATTATCCAACTGAATTCTTTCTTGGACTTCTACGGAACCAACCTATGGGATTCTACCCAGAACATGTGCTAATATCAGATGCACAAAAAAAAGGGGTTTGTTTTTTACCAGTAGATCTAAGGTACTCTCAATACAAAAGCAAACTAGAGTCTGGGAAAATTCGCTTAGGATTAAATACAATCAAAAAGATAGGAGAATCACACGCAAATATTATAGTGCAAACACGAAAGTCAAATCATTTTAAATCTCTATCTAATATTATAAATCAAACTAACCTGCCTAAAGATACTATAGAATCTTTAATTATGTCCGGATCAGTAGACTACTTAAATCCTAATGTTGGAAGACGTCAAATACTCTGGGAATCAATGAATGAATACACAAAACAACAGCAATCTCAACACCAACAATTATTCACACATACAAAAAAAGCAAATCTAAAACCAATGAACAAACAAGAAAAACTGGAATCAGAGTTCAAATTCAATCGAGCACTCATAAAACATCATCCTACATATTTATATAGAAAAGCACTTGCGAAGCATAAAACTACATTTATATCCAACCTAAAACACATAGAAAATGGAAAAATTATAACTATCGCTGGAATAATCATCAAAAGACAAAGTCCTCCTACTGCTAGGGGTATTCATTTTATTACTCTAGAAGACCAAACTGGAATCATTAATGTAATAATCTACCCTTACATCCAAAAATCATACCTACAAGAATACTTCTCAAAGTTTGTAATAATTGAAGGAAAAACTCAACACAAACATGGCTCTACAAATTTTATAGCACAAATTTTAAAAACACCTCAATAACCATAACTAAACCTGGCAAGCTTCTTGCTCCCAAATAACACTAAATCGACAAACATTGTATCAAATGACTAACACGACCAAATTAATTCTAGCAATATTACTAATACTATACATACCCATACTAACTTCATGCGACACAATACTATCAACACAAATCCCAACGCCAACAATCACACCAACCCCCATACCAACTCCAACTCCAACTCCAGATCCATGTACTATGCAAGCAATGCAACAAATAGCATCTGACATTAAAATACTCACTGAACTATACATACAAAACTCAGAAAATAACGAAAGCGTAATACATCTACTACCTAAACTATTAGAGCTACGCGATGACGTAAAACATATAGTTGACATACCAATATGCGTAGAGAGAATGAAAACTGCCCTTAACACATACACAAATATTAACAGTGATCAACTTCAAACTCTATTAATAAAACTAACTAACAACGATATTATCACCTCAATACAATCTGCCAGATCATGGTTAGAAACCACATTAAATAATTAACTATTAGTTAAAATAAAAACTTAAACTAAAAAGCGGTCGAGAAAATCGACCGCTTTTTAGTTTATAACACCTCTAGTGCAATATCTTTTACTTTATTATCTTCCAATTTAGGCGCACTAATAGTTAAAACACCATTATTCAAAGTAGCTGTAACATTATCGCTATCAAAACTAGATGCCAACTTTATTGTTCGATACAATCGACCAACATTACGTTCACGAACTAAATAGTTATTCCGTTCATCTTGATTATCACTAGACACATCAACCATAACATGCATCATCAACCCTTCAACTTTTACAGATATAGCAGTTTCATCAATACCTGGCACATCTGCTGTAACAATATATTCATTTTCATTTTCACATACATCTAGCATTAACATATTGATTACATGACTATCACCATACATCCCAAAAGAGTTAACATCTAAACCTTTACAAAGAATACTCATTAATGACTGGTCAAACGGATTTGAAAAATAATGAGATTTGTGTGTAAAATACCTTGCTAAATTTGTCATATCATTTACCTCCCTATACACAGTTTATACAAATAACTGTATCTGATTTATTTATGTAAATAATAATCAAAATATATTAACTATTTCTATCAAAAATCTTTGAAATACGTAAAATACACATAAAAAATATATTAGATAGAGATTTCAAAAACAGCATGCTTTACTTGCTGCTAGAACTTACTATCTCAGAAACAAACACGAATTCATATCCTTTCTCTTGCAAACCGCTAATCGATTCTTGAAGGGCAAGCAAAGTATTAAGACGTATATGTCCAATCCCAATAGCATACCCCTTATTATCGGCCACATATGCTAACCTATATATCTGATCAACTATATGATTAACATCATCTTTTGAATCAAGAAATACATCTCTTGTAACTACAGGAACTCCAATGGTTGACATAACACCATATCCAACAGATTCAGGACTAGTTAAGCTATCTAAATAATACATACCTACATCTTTTAGCACTGAACCCACTCTCTTCATACCAAACTCATCAGCGGTAAACAAAGATCCCTGATGATTATTCATACCAACTGCATTTGGAACTGCATCAATTGCACTTAAAACCTTAGATAAAATTATTGATTCCGACATAGATGTTAGCAGACGAAAATTAACTTCACCCGGTGCATAACCAATAGCTTCCATTGGCATATGCACAACTAACTCATATCCATTATCATAAATCATTGATGCAGAACTAGAACTAAACAAATTTCCTGGAATAACAGCATAAGTTAAATCAGCATCCAAATCTAAAAAGCCATCGAACACCCAATCATTACGATAGCCAAAGTCATCAATAACAATAGCTATTAATCTACTTAATTCTTTTATATTGGAACTAACAACATCATCACTAAAATAAGGCACAACAACAGAATCATCTGCAGTTAGAGCAACAACATGATTGCTTGCACATGATTCCGCAGATAAAACTTTAAAGTCATACAAAAACCGTGACTCCGTATTGATCCTATATGCCTTACCACCAACATTGCGAACAATTGAAGGATTGAAATGATTATAATGTACTTCACAAGCACTTACATTCTTTCTAACATAGGATAATAACAAAAACAACCACAACAAACATATTCCAACTTTGTATACGCTTCTACGTATCATATTCATGGAATCAACTATTGTCCTTTCCATCTGCAAATCAGTATCAAAAATATCATTTAACTTTACTAGATAAGAACTTTATAATACCAGCAAATAATTTAGCTCTAGGAACTAAAGATGACACTAACAGATGTTCCTGCTTTGTATGATGGCCATCTCCTTCAACCCCCAAACCATCTAAAGTCGGAATACCCATAGCACCAGTAAAATTACCATCACTACCTCCACCAAACTGACCATGACCTAATTCCAAACCTAATTCAGAAGCTATCTTAATAGCCTCATTAATTAACGGCATAGATTGTGTACTTGGTTGAAACAATGGCCTAACAGGTCCTGGTTCCACTTCAACAATTATGTTTTCATCTTCTCTAGCTACACTCATCATATTTTTCACAATTTCTTTCATAGCCTCATCAGTAGGTGCCACACACAATACTTCGGCATGACATTCTGTCGGGACTACATTTACAAAATTACCACCTGAAACATTACCAACCCTATAAGTAATTTCATCTTTAACTTTAGAAAAAGATTCAATATCCGAAATAGTTCTTGACATCACACTTATAGCACTATGTCCAACTCCAACGGCAATCCCAGCATGAGCTGGCTTACCATATACATGAATCTTGTATCGAAGAAATGCATGCCTCCCACTAATAAACTTGCGAGGCTTGGCAGGTTCAGGCACCAGAACATATTTATGATTCCTTGCCTCTTCCTCAATCAACCCTCTCGTACTAGGGCTACCAACTTCTTCATCAGGTATAAACATAAAACTAATAGGACCATCAAACATATTGCCATCTTTAAGCAATTGTTCAACAACGTGACAGGCCAAGTACATACCACCTTTCATATCAGAAACACCCGGACCAAATAACTTATCCCCTTCCCTTCTCACCTTCAAATCGCTATTGATAGTGCCCTCCAAATGTATAGTGTCCAAATGACCAAGAATTAATATCCCAGGTTGTGAACTATAACTATTTGAAGCTATCCTTGCCTTTAATACATCTCCATATCCATCAACACCCTTCTTTCTATATATTTCAGCACCAATACATTCCATAGTATGCTCTGCTAAATCCATCATTCGATTAACAGCATTCTTGTTGTAAGTTGGGCTTTCAACACGCACCCAATCCAAAATCCCCCTAACAACTTCATCTTCATCTACAACAAAATGATCAATGCTCATAAAATACACTCCCATTTGAATTAGAATGTATTACAAGAGCATAAAACGACGGATACTTCTGTACACGTTCTGCATCAGCTACAATAGCTCGCTTTAATAGATCTTCATAAGACATACTGACTTTCTCATAATCGAACATCTGATATACACCTGATTTTCTACCTGATAATCGTTTCAGATCATTATGCGCATTATTACAAAACATTCCACCTAATTCAAACAACAATACATACGAATCATCTAAATACATATGTACCAGTTTTGAAATCGTTCTTTTTGTGTATTGACGCACCCCATGCCAACCATACAAACGCAATCCCGAAGAACTTGGCAACAGATGCACTTGCACAACTGGCTTAGTAGAACAACAAACAAAATCATGAATCTTATTAAACAACTCAACATCATATTGAAAATGCTCAATAGAACTTTGACTAAATATAAAATTTGTCTTCATTTCAAAAACATCTTCCACGTCAATCACATTAGCTTTAACAAATGACACATTCTCATTACTATTGATAATTTTTTTCCAATTAGAATCGCTTCTCTGATCGACTCCACGATAACTAACAATTCGACCATTAGACCATTTCTGCAATCTCTCAAAATGATTCCCTTTTCCACAACCCAAATCCAATACATTAATATGACTAACTTCTGACTGTACTTTTTCCCATGGAAACTGACTCATAAATAGATTTGACAAAGTACGAGAAGGAGATGTCATTTTGTCATAGGACACGTCCCAATAACAACTTGACACATTAGGTACAAAATAGTTAACACAAACCTTTCTATTGTAGCTATTTGATAACCAAATATTATTAATCCAATTCAACATAATCCATATAATTTTCTCGATTACATTTAATCCATAATCACTAGACCACGAATGCACAGAACTACTTTTCATAATATCCACCAGAATTTACATACATTTGAAAACATGAAATCTCACAAATCATATCTAAAACACTCTCCCATATCAAATAATCTAAACAAAAATAATGACAATCAATTTCACATGATTTTATGTTTAACTAAATTTATACACAAGTAGCCTAAACATTCTGGTAAAATCATATGAAATTATTGAAATAACATTTATAAATGAGTCATATGAATTCAAACATCAACAATACTGTCGTACTTCTAAAAAATGTCTACAAGTCATTTGATGTAGGTGACCAATCAATTGAGGTACTTAGAGACTTGAACCTTGCCGTAAATACAGGTGAATTTATAAGCGTAGTTGGACAATCAGGAAGTGGCAAATCTACATTACTCAATATGATAACTGGAATAGATTCTCCTACATCAGGCGAAGTTATAGTAACTAGAGAACCAATACATGAACTAACTGAAAATGAGCTAGCTGGATGGAGAGGCACAAACATCGGAATAATTTTTCAATTTTTCCAGATGCTGCCAGCACTAAGCCTACTGCAGAATGTAATTCTTCCTATGGACTTCTCAGGGCATATCCCACGTAGAAAACGAAAACAAAGAGCCACAGAATTGTTAGAATTAGTCGGTCTGGAAGATCAACTACACAAACTCCCCAACATGGTATCTGGCGGACAACAACAACGAGCAGCAGTAGCCCGTGCTCTAGCAAATGACCCACCCTTATTAGTAGCAGATGAACCAACTGGCAACCTTGATCCTAGAACAGCTGATGATGTTTTTCAGCTCTTTCTAGATCTTGCCAGTCAAGGAAAAACAATAATAATGGTGACTCACAATCATTCACTTGCTAATCAAGTACCAAGAGCCATAGAATTAATGAATGGTCAAATTACGCGTGATGTTAAGTCCCCACCAGCAGGTGAACTCAAATGACAGTGTTATGGAACAAATTGTGGCATGATCTATGGGAAAGAAAATCTCGCACAATATTAGTGATAATGAGTGTGGCTGCGGGAGTTTTCTGCGTAGGAGCAATATTTGGAATGAATGATCAGCTGTATAACCAGATGGACATTTCACATTCTTCAACCTATCCATCTCATATCAACATGTTTACATTCCAAGAAGTGGACCAGAACATAGCTGATCAACTGTCAAAAATAGATGGAATTTTATCTGTTGATATTACAAATCAAATCGGATTGCGCTACAAACTAAATAAAGAAGATAATTGGCAACCTGGAATGGTAGCAACCCGTCCAGATTATGATGACCAAACCTATGACCAAATCACCTTAGTGACAGGAGATTGGCCTACAAAAAATACATTAGGTATTGAAAGAACATCTAGTGCACATTACGGCATAGAAATAGGAGACAAAATAGAAATAGAGCTTTCTGATGGAACTGGCCGTTCGTTTCCCATTAATGGGATGATAAGACACCCTTTTGTAGAACCACCGTCATTTGGAGGAGATGCACTATTCTTTATGAGTCCTCAAGGACTGGAAAGGTTAGGAATTCCCGAAGGCTCATACTTTAACTTAAAGGTACGAGTATCTCCTTACAGTAGACTGAACTCTGAGGAAATGGCATTTGAAATAAAAGATAGACTTGGTAAAGAAGGAATATCTGTAGGTGCAACATTCTATCAAAATCCTGAAGAACATTGGGGAAAGATGTTTCTAGATGGAGTAGTACTTGTTATGGAAATATTAGCAGTAGCATCTTTATTTATGAGTGTAGTACTAGTAACAAATACTATGACTGCCATAATTACTGAGCAAACTAACCAAATAGGTATTATCAAAGCCATTGGTGGTAAACGTCGTTCCATTATCCAACTCTATCTGGGAGGAGTATTAATTTATGGAATATTAGCTTTAGGTATTTCACTTCCTTTAGGCGCAGCTATAGCTTTCGGCGGTAGTCAATGGTTTTTAAACATTTTTAATATTGATCACGAAATTTTTAGTGTTTCGCAAGCAGCTGCAATTTACCAGATACTTGCAGCGCTAGCCGTACCTATACTTGCAGCGCTATGGCCAGTATTGCACGGAGCATCTATAACTGTTAGAGAAGCAATTGCTAGTTATGGACTAGGTAGTGGTCATTATGGTACAGGCTGGATTGACAAATGGATAGAACAACTCGGAAATCAACATTTGTCACCGCCTCAAACTCTTGCTATAGGTAATATGTTCCGCCGTAAAGGTCGATTAATACTAACTCAATTAGTACTTATTGCAGCAGGAACAATGTTTATAATGGTTATGAGTCTATCTAAATCATTAATTACAACAGTATCTAAAGATATGGACAAACGCGGCTATGATTTGCGACTTATATTTGTATGGGACCAAAAAGCTCCGAGAGTTATTGACTTGGCTAATTCAGTATCTGGTGTAGACCATGCATCTATGTGGTATAGTCATGCAGCCTCAGTACTAAGAGAAGGACAAGTAGCAAGAGATGTAGGATCTGCATCCAACCTAGTTGGTATACCTGTAAATGAAAAAATGTATAAGCCAACTATGTTAGCAGGACGCTGGTTAAATGAACAGGATGGCAATGCAGTAGTTATAAGTAAAGAGTTGTCCACTGACAACAATATCAGTATTGGAGATACAATTACTCTTGATTTAGATATTCTCGGACGAGACAAATGGCAAGTTGTAGGGATTTTCCAGGTAGTATTCCGAAAAGTAGGAGATCCTGACCCATTATACGCCCCATTGTCAGCAGTATATAGATCGACTAAAAAATTCCAGTACGGGACTGATCTACTCGTAAGTACAACATCATCAAATCCAGAACAAGTATTTAAAATAAAGGAAACTTTGCAAGATCTTTATGAAGATAGAAGAATGAGAGTTAGCGTTTTTGGAACAAATACTACTCAAGAAGATAAAGACTATGCAATATTCCAATTCAGTACTGTTACTCAAATGTTGCTGATTCTTGCCACCATCGTAGCAATAGTTGGCGGTTTAGGACTAATGGGTTCATTATCAATTAGCGTTGTCGAACGCACCAGAGAAATAGGTGTAATGAGAGCTATTGGAGCACGCTCCAACATAATTATTAATATGTTTGTCTTAGAAGGTCTAACACAAGGAATATTTAGTTGGCTTCTATCTGTACCAATTGCATATATAATATCCCAACCAATATCAAGGCAACTGGGTCAAGTAATGTTAAAAATGGACTTGGATTTTTATTTTAACTGGTCTGCATCCTTAATTTGGCTAGGAATAGTAATCTTATTGGCAATACTAGCGTCTCTTTGGCCAGCTCAGACAGCCACAAAGATAAGCGTAAGAGAAAGCCTATCATACGCATAAGACATTAAGATATAATTCATAATTATCATGAGTTCAATACCAAAACAATACGACTTTAAATCAACTGAGGAGCGTCTATATAAATGGTGGGAGAGCGAGGGCTACTTTAAACCACACAATCAACCACAGAACGACGATTTCGATAATAACATACCTACTTATGTTATTGCAATACCACCACCAAATGTGACTGGAGAATTACACTTGGGTCATGCAATGTTTGCTTCCATGGAAGATCTTATGATTCGCTACCATAGAATGAATGGGTTTTCCACACTGTGGATACCCGGCTCTGATCATGCAGGAATTGCTACTCAGCTACAAGTGGAAAAAGCCCTTGCACAAGAAGGGACTAATAGAGAAGAAATAGGAAGAACTGAGTTTCTCAAAAGAGCCTGGAAATGGAAAGAAGAATATGGAGGGAAAATTACACATCAATTACGTAGACTAGGAGCATCATGCGATTGGGAAAGACAACGTTTTACACTAGATGACGGATTATCAAAATCTGTAAGAGAAGCATTTGTAAGACTTTATGAAAAAAATCTGATTTACAAAGGTCCTAGACTAATTAATTGGTCTCCTGGACTCAAAACTGCAGTAAGTGATCTAGAAGTCGAATACAATGAAGAACCTGGCACTTTATATTACTTTAAATACCCTATAAAAAACAATTCAACATATATACCTGTAGCAACCACTAGACCTGAAACTATTTTGGGAGACACTGCAATAGCTGTACATCCAGATGATGAAAGGTATCAATCATTCATAGGAAAGACAGCATTAGTTCCAATATTAGACAGAGAAATACCTGTTATTGCTGATAGCTATGTAGACAAAGATTTTGGAACAGGAGCACTAAAAATAACCCCTGGGCATGACCCAAATGATTATTCAATTGGTATAAGACATAAACTCCCTATCATATCAGTTCTAGATCAAAATGCATCTATTACTAAAGAAGGTGGTAAATATGCTGGTCTTGATAGATTCAAAGCACGTCAGCAAATATGGCTAGATATGAAAAGAGCCAAACTAACATTGCGAGAAGAACCACATACACTTAATGTACCTCGTACCCAACGTGGTGGAGAAATAGTTGAGCCTATGATTTCTACACAATGGTTTGTAAAAATCAAACCATTAGCCAAAAAAGCTCTACAAGCAGTTCAGGACAACGACATCCGAATTACACCCAAAAGATTTGAGAAAACCTATACTAATTGGTTAGAAAATATTCAAGATTGGTGTATATCACGCCAACTGTGGTGGGGACATAGAATACCAGTATGGTACGGTCCAGAAAACAGTATTTTTTGTGCTACAGACCGAGAAAATGCATACGAACAGGCAATCTTGCAATTCGGTTCTAATGTGACACTAACACAAGATGAAGATGTACTAGACACATGGTTTTCATCAGGCTTATGGCCATTTTCAACATTAGGATGGCCTGACAAAACCAGTGATCTAAACTACTTTTATCCAACCACAATGCTTGAAACAGGTTACGATATTTTATTTTTTTGGGTTGCACGTATGATCATGATGGGAATAGAATTTACTGACCAAGCTCCTTTTAGAGAAGTGTACCTACATGGTCTTGTAAGAGATGAACAGGGTCGTAAAATGAGCAAAACGTTAGGTAATGTAGTTGACCCACTAGAAGTAATGGATAAATATGGCACTGATGCTTTAAGATTTACTCTACTTACTGGATCTAGTCCAGGAAACGATATGAATCTTAGTTTGGATAAAGTTAAAGCAAACAGAAATTTTGCTAACAAAATATGGAATGCTTCCAGATATGTCATAGGAAAAATTGAAACCATAAAAGAAACTAAATCTCGCAACAATCTAACACTTGCAGATTCATGGATATTGTCTAAAATGCATGAAACATGTGCATCTTGTACTAGATTAATGTCTCAACATCAATATGGACAATCAGGATTGACTGCATACGAATTCATTTGGTCAGATTATGCAGATTGGTATATAGAAATATCAAAACTTCAACTAAAGGATCCCGACAAAACTGAAACAACACTAAAAGTTTTAGTTGAAGTTCTAGATAATACATTACGACTACTACATCCCTTTGTTCCATTTGTTACAGAAGAAATATGGCAACAACTCAAGAACACCTCTGGAGATCGGTTTTCACCAAAAGATGGTTGGGCTGATGCCTTAATTATATGTCCATGGCCATCCGCAGATACAAATAGATTTGATACTCCAATAGATGATGCTGAAGAATTTAACCATATTATGCAAATAATAAGAACTATTAGAAATGCACTATCAGAAAATAAAATATCTCCAAAACAAAAAATAGGCGCCACACTAATTTCTACAACCAACTCTTCTACTATTAATAAACAAAAAGATATAATAGCTGCGCTTGCTCAAATAGATGATTCGAGACTAGTAATTGATACTAACACAAAGGAATCAATTACTAGTAACATATCACTGGTTGTTGGAACAACTCAAATATATTTAGACACTCAAGAAACAATTGATAAAGAGACAGAAACAAAACGTATTGAAAAAGAACTACAGAACCTCCAGGAACAAATAAATCGCCTAGAGTCTCTACTGAATAGTCCTTTTTCAAAAAAGGCTCCAAACGAAGTAGTACTCAAAGAAAAAGATAAGCTTCACAAATACAAACAGTCACACACAACCTTGTTGGCAAGAATACATGATCTCACTAAATAACGAGTCCATAATATTTTTACTATACAAGTCTTAGAACTAAATATCACATTAAAGATACTTAAAAAGAAATCTATCTATCCGTTCATAGTAATTTACTATATTGACATCATTACGAAACCCATGTCCTTCACCGTTATAAATACAAAATTCATAAGGAATATTTCTTTTTTCAAGACTATCTGAGATAAATTTAGAGTGATTGACAGACACAACATTATCCTCATCACCATGAAACAATAGTAATGGCACTTCAATTTCATCAGCATGTATCATAGCAGACCTCTCCAAATACAACTCACTAAATTCAGGATAGGGACCAATCAATTTGTCAGTATAATGCCTCTCAAATCTATGGGTATCATTAACTAAATCAACCATATCAGTCACAGGATAACTACATATACCTGCAGCAAACAAACCGCTAGTATTAATTAATGCTAACAAGACTGTAGAGCCACCCGCACTACTACCCATAGCTACCACCCGATTGACATCAATAGATTCATCTTTCATCAAAAAATAGAAAGCGCTGATCAAATCATTTCGATCCAACACTCCCCATTTTCCATATAAATCATTCATATAAGATCTACCATAACCTGTACTACCCCTATAGTTAACTAACAAGACAACATATCCCCTACTAGTAAAAAACTGGACTTTAGGTTCAAATGACTTGATAAATTGACCAGTTGGTCCGCCATGAACGAGTATAACTGCGGGAGACTTTTCTTTATTTCTAAACATTGCGGGATAATACAATCCATGCACAATATCACCATCACTAGACCAATCAACCAAAATAGGATCTGTATAATTCTTAAAAGATTCCAAATCACTACACTCCGAAGCGATTCGCTTATACTTCCCATACGTTCCTGTTGTTTTTGTATCAATAATGACTATACTATTTGAATGACGTGTACCAGAAGTGCTACATAACAGCATATCATCAACTCCATTACAATCAATAGTAGTTATATCCGTAAAACCTTTGTCAAAATCTATCTTATAAGATTCACCTTCAACTCCATACTTCCATATTTCTACATGTGCGTCTTTGTTCCTTAATGCATATAGAGATTTGCTATCAGAACTCCATGCCAAAGTACGCATACCATGTATCCATGCAGGACGACTATGCTCAGCTTCAGTGACAGTCAATTGAACAGTATAGTTATTATATAAATCATATAGATAAATCTCAGCCCATCCACTTACATCACAGACATAAGCAATCCACCTCTCATTTGGAGAAAATATTGGTTGAAAAGATGCGTATCTAAGATCACCACTCAAAACATGTCTATCTATAATTTGTAAAGAATCACCTTCATCCCTAAACCACAAAATCTGGATATCACTAGAATCCCACGACATATTAGGATAATTCCACCCAACACTTGCTAAAATATTGCCTGATTTATTAACTGAAGGCTGCATATAAAAATCGTAATCTGAAGCCAATAATAAAGGCTGGTGTTGACCAGTAATATCGCATAGCAATATCTGATCCCCTACTGATTCTGATCCGCCAGCAATACATATCACCTTCCTACCATTTTGTATAATTAGTGGGGAACATAACAAACGCTCATATTCCATAATAAGTGTCCTAACCCCATCATCAAGACCAACACGCCACAACTGATTTCCTGCAACATAAATTATCTGAGATTGTGACACAGTAAAATCGCCGCCACCATAATTAACTGTAGCCGAGACATTCTCTACACTTATATGATTATATTTATTATCTTCTGGATTCCATATCATAAATCCAGAACCTTTTACATTCTTCTCAAACCACACTACCCTATTTGAATCCACATCCCATTGTGCATCACCAAACTTCTTGATAGACAGCATAGATTCAGCACTAATAGCAAAATGATTTTTGTGATTCTGTATCATACTTAAATTATAACTGTATTTTAAAAATCAAGACTATACTGGATAAAAAAATTGTAGTAGACTACGCAATATGAAACCGAAAGTAATAGTGCATGGTGGGGCAGGAGAAATTCCTGATGAACATATCAACAACCATATTATTGGATGTGAAACAGCAATCAACATTGCCTGGGAAATCCTCAATGAAGGTGGAGATGCTACCTCAGCAGTAGAAGCTGCTATAAAACATCTAGAAGACATTCCTGAATTTGATGCGGGAAAAGGATCTTTTCTAAACACAGAGGGCTTTGTGGAAATGGACGCAATGATCATGAATGGGAAAGACCTAAATATAGGATCTGTAGCAGGAATCACAAGAGTGAAAAATCCAATACAATTAGCAAAACAAATCATGCAAAATAATGAACACAATATGTTATTTGGAACAGCAGCATTAAATTTTGCGCGACTTAAACACCTAGAAGAACGTGATCCTGAATGGTTTGTTACTGAATACACACATAAAATTTGGAACACAAACCAAACCGACTCAAATATGTACGGCACAGTTGGTTGTGTAGCATTAGATTCTTATGGAGATTTATGTGCAGGTACCTCTACAGGAGGCACCAAAAATCAACAACCAGGAAGAATAGGTGATAGTCCTCTAGTAGGATGTGGTGCTTATGCAGACAATCTAACTGCAGGTGTATCATCAACAGGAAATGGAGAAGATATAATGAAGGTTGTATTAAGCAAGCTTGCTGCTGATCTGACAGCAATAGAAGAATCTGCTCAAGATGCTTCAAAAGAAGCAATAAATATTTTTCAAGAACGAACAGATTCACAGGCTGGTTTAATAATGATAGATTCTCAAGGTGAGATATCATGCTCGTATAACACACCACGAATGTCTAGAGCATGGATAAATGAAAAAGGTCAAATAGAATCTAGAGTGTAAGACTCAGTCCTAGTATCATTAGACATCTATTTAAACTCATAAAACATATTATGTTATTAGATACAAAATATTACATACGTAATCATGGGGTGTAAATTATGAAGCTTAATAAATATAGTTCAAAAATAACACAACCAAAATCTCAAGGTGCTTCACAAGCTATGCTTTATGGTACAGGTCTTACGGAAAGCGACATGAACAAACCACAAATTGGGATTGCAAGTATGTGGTATGAAGGTAATACCTGTAATATGCATCTAAATGATTTAGCATTAGAAGTAAAAATAGGTGTAGAAGAATCCGACATGGTAGGTATGCGATTCAATACTATAGGAGTTAGCGATGGAATATCAATGGGAACAGAAGGCATGAGTTACTCATTACAATCTAGGGAAATTATAGCTGATTCAATCGAAACTGTTATGAATGCACAATGGTACGATGCCAATATCAGCATCCCAGGATGCGATAAAAACATGCCAGGATGCATAATAGCTATGGCAAGAGTGAATCGTCCTTCAATTATGATATATGGAGGAACAATAAAAGCTGGATGTTACAACAACAATGTTCTAGACATTGTATCTGCGTTCCAAAGCTATGGAGAACATTTATCTGGGAATATTAATGAAGAAACCCGAAAAGCTATAGTAAAATGTTCAATTCCCGGACCTGGAGCATGTGGAGGAATGTATACTGCGAACACCATGGCATCTGCAATTGAAGCACTAGGAATGTCCTTACCGTTTAGTTCATGTACACCAGCATCAGACCCTAAAAAATTAATAGAATGCCATAAAACTGGCAAGGCAATCCTTAATCTCATAAGACAAGACATAAAGCCCCGAGACATCATGATTAGAAAAGCTTTCGAAAATGCTATCGTAACCCTTACTGTTCTTGGAGGATCCACAAATGCAGTATTACATCTTCTTGCCATGGCTCAAGCATGCGATGTAAAACTATCACTAGATGACTTTCAATATATAAGTGACAACACCCCTTATCTATCAGATTTGAAACCCAGTGGACAATTTGTTATGGAAGACTTGCACTCGATAGGTGGAATACCTGGTGTAATGAAGTACTTACTAGAAAATCATCTTTTACATGGTGAATGCATGACAGTAACAGGAAATACAATCCGAGAGAATTTAGAAAAAGTATCACATCTTAAGAAAAACCAAAAAATATTTAAAACCTTAACCAATCCTATTAAACCCACAGGACATATTCAAATATTACGTGGAAATTTGGCTCCGGAAGGAGCAGTAGCTAAGATTACTGGTAAAGAAGGTGACATATTCAAAGGGACAGCAATAGTATTTGATAGAGAAGAAGACATGTTATTAGCATTAGAAAAAAATAAAATAAAAAAGGGTCATGTTATTGTTATAAGATATGAGGGACCAAAAGGAGGTCCTGGTATGCCCGAAATGCTTACACCCACTTCAGCAATTATGGGATCAGGTCTTGGTAAAGATGTAGCACTGATAACAGACGGTAGATTTTCAGGTGGATCTCATGGATTTATAGTAGGCCACATAACTCCTGAAGCACAAGATGGTGGTCCAATTGCACTACTTCGAGATGGTGACAATATTATTATATCTGGTACAGAAAATAGAATAGACGTACTCTTAAGCCAAGAAGAATTGAGTGACCGTTTGTCACAATGGCATGAGCCAAAATACAAGTCGACATCAGGCACACTTTATAAATACATTAAAACTGTTAGTTCAGCATCATCAGGATGTGTCACAGACCAATAATAAACAGATTGACTCTTCAAAAACAAACTTACCTATAATTATTAGATCATGATATATGACGTAGCAATCATAGGAGCAGGACATAACGGCTTAATAACTGCTGCATACCTAGCTCAAGCTGGGAAAAATGTCGTAATAATAGAACAAAATCCATTCCCAGGTGGCGCTGCTGTCACATCAGAAGTATTCAAAGGTTTTAAATATTCAGTCTTTTCATATGCTGTCAGTTTACTTAGTCCACAAATTATTAACGAACTCAATTTAAATAAAAATGGCTTGGAAATATTACCTTTAAAATCAACATTTACTCCACTAAATGACAACAAATACCTTCTACGTACAGATGATCCACATCAAACTTCTATAGAAATCTCTAAATACTCTCAGCACGATGCATCTAATTATCCAAAATTCCTACTAATGATGTCAAGAATGGCTGAAGCAATCAAGCCAATCCTCAGTATGATACCTCCAAATCCCTGGAAAATGAAAATAAGTAATTTAGCTAAACTATTAAGACTCAGTAAACATGCATATAGTCTGGGACAAGACGATTTTTATACTTTGTTAAAATTAATGACAATGAGCGCATCAAGTTTTCTAGATGAATGGTTTGAATCTGAACCTCTTAAAGGAACTCTTGCATCGAGCGGGATAATTGGAACATTTTTAGGACCACGATCTCCTGGTACAGCATATATTATGCTACACCATTACATGGGAGAATTAGATGGCAAATATCGTACATGGGGTATTCCAAAAGGAGGAATGGGAGCAATCAGTGACGCTATAGAACGAACTGCAGTCAAATATGGGACAAAACTATATTACTCAAGCAAAGTAGTACGAATAAATTGTGAGCAAAATATTGCAAAAAGCATCACATTATCTGATGGTAAAAAGATCGAAGCTAAGCAAATAGCTTCAAGTTTAGATCCCCATCATACGTTCCTAAATCTTATTGACAAATCACATCTACCACACGATTTCCTTAACAATATAAAATCATATAAAATACAAGGATCTTCTGGAAAGATAAATCTATCACTAGACTCACTCCCAACCTTTAAATGCCTTCCACATAATGGACAGCACTTAAAGGGAGCAATTTCAATTAGCCCATCTGTTGATTATCTAGAAAATGCATATGACGAAGCAAAAAATGGCTACATATCAAGTGAACCTTATTTAGATGTTCTTATACCATCAACATTAGATTCAAGTATATCCCCCCCCAACAAACATGTTATGTCAATATTTGTCCAGTACGCTCCATATTACCTCAAAAACGGATGGGGAGTTACAGAAAAAAATAAATTAACTGAAAATGTCATATCGACATTAGAAAAATATGTACCTAATATTAGGAATATAATATTACACAAACAAACTCTCACACCATTAGACATAGAACGAAAAATAGGGATGACTCAAGGTAATATTTTTCATGGAGAGCTAACTCCTCATCAGTTGTTTTTCATGCGACCTACAATAGGATATGGAGATTATAAAACTCCAATCAAAGGACTATTTATATGCGGTTCAGGATCTCACCCTGGCGGAGGTGTATCAGGCTATCCTGGAAGAAATGCAGCTAAAACCATACTGGCAAATTCTTAAACATGCTAGAATTATATATAGACTAATGAACTATTAATACTATGAAGATAACTGAATTCCACAAACCTAAAGATATTAATGAATTATCAGAACTTTTGCTACGCAATAAGAATAAAAGCCATATACTGCTTCATGGAACATATCCTACTCCACTAACTGATATTAATGTCAATTCCGTAATAGATATGAGTGAAACAAATTTGAGATATATCTCAACAGATGATAACAATATTATTATTGGATCATTGACTACTATTCAAGATCTAATAGATTCCGAAATATTAAGAACGTATTCTGATGGAATAGTATCAAAAGCTGCCAAATTGGTAGCACCCTATGGTATTCGCAATATAGCAAGTATAAATGGAACATTATTATCAAAATTTAGTGCCCCTGAAATATGCTTGATTCTAATGTCACTTAATGCAATACCTTATTTTCATCCAAGCAAAGAAAAAACACTACCATTAATCTATGAAGATCAGGATAACAACTCCATATTAATCAAAATACTAATACCTATTAAAAATACTATTACAGCCTTTGAAAGGATATCTCGCACTCCTCTTGATAAATCAATCATATGCAGTGCAATTGGTATAGATGTACATGATAACCATATAATAGACGCTCGTGTCTCAATTGCAGGCATAGATGAAATGCCTGTAAGATTACCCATCATAGAATCAGCAATTATAGAAAAGGATAGTTTATCTTTGCCTAATATTGATATAATAATAAAGAATGCAGTTACTAAGTCAGCCAATACAAATCATGAAGATTACCGCGGTAGTTCAGATTACAGAGTAGAAATGGCCTCTATATTAACCGAACGGGCAATAAATCAGGTAAAGAAACAATATGCAAATCAATCTGAAACTTAACGGTAAACAAGAGCTCCTAAATTGCGAACCTAGTGAGTCGTTGCTTAATTTCCTTAGACGAAACAGATATTGGAGTGTAAAACATGGATGTGAAACTGGTGAATGCGGATCTTGTTCTGTCTTACTGAATGGGAAACTAACACCAAGCTGCATATTATTAGCAGCGCAAGTTGATGGACATCAGATAGAAACACTAGAATCAATTACTGAAAGACATAAATTACATCCTATCCAAGAAGCATTCATTGATACAGGAGCAATACAGTGCGGATATTGTACGCCAGCAATGATACTGGCAGCTAAAGAACTTATCAGAAAAAATGATACTCCTACAGAAAATCAAGTAAAAGATGCTCTAGGATCTGTACTATGCAGATGTACCGCATATGTAAAACCCATACAAGCAGTACTAAGGGCCGCAAAAATTATGCGAGGTGAAGATATTGAACCAATAAATGAAAATTATCAGACAATTCCATTGGAAACATCTAAAAACCAAACTCCTAACGAACCTGATTACTCTAATAATCCTGACATATCAAGAGATACAATTACTAAAACTCGTGTTGATATGTCTAAAATTAAAACAACCCAAACTACTGATGTAGTCGGACATCCAGAACCAAAAATAGATGCTATCAGATTAGCCAAAGGACGCCCAGTATTCACTGACGACATTGAATTTCCGAACATGCTACATGCCACTATGTTAACGAGTCCACATGCGCATGCACTAATTAAGAACATAGATACCAGTAAGGCTCTCAAAATACCTGGTGTTCATGCAATATTAACCCATAAAGATGTACCAAGAGTAATATACGCTAGTGGAGGACAATCATATCCAAACCCACCTCCATGGGATCAAGTTTCTTTAGATTCAAAAGTCAGACATGTAGGAGACAGAGTAGCAGTAGTAGCAGCGGAAACATATGAAATTGCGCTTGAAGCACTAAAGCATATACATGTAGATTACGAGATATTACCTTCCATATTTGATCCTGAAGAAGCTCTTAAGTTAGGATCACCCATAATACATGATGAAGATGACGCAAAAGGAATAGCATCAGCAGAAAGAAATCTTGCTGCAGAAATAAAAGCTGGAGTAGGAAATATTAATAAAGGTCTAAAAGATTCTGATAAAATTTATAAACGCACTTACAAAGTGCACCAGGTACAGCAAGCCAGTATTGAACCTCACGTTGCTGTAACCTATTGGGATGAAGAAGATAGACTTGTTATTAGAAGTAGCACTCAAGTACCATTCCACGTAAGACGTATGGTAGCACCACTACTAGATCTACCTATTAAGAGAATTAGAGTAATCAAACCTAGATTAGGTGGAGGGTTTGGTGGTAAACAAGAAATGCTAATAGAAGACCTATGTGCACACCTCACCATTGCTACAGGTAGACCAGTCCGCTTTGAATATTCTAGGGAACTAGAGTTTACAAGCTCACGTTCAAGACATCCACAGATTCTAACTTATACTGCTGGAGTTATGGATGATGGAACATTAAATGCCTTGGATTTGCATATCATAGAAAATACTGGAGCCTACGGAACTCATGGACTTACTGTATGTAGCGTATCTGGAATGCGTGGGCTTGCTACATACAGATGCCCAAACATGAGATTCTTAGGAGAAATAGTATATACAAACATTCCTACTCCTGGAGCATACAGAGGATATGGAGCACCTCAAGCAGAGTTTGCCTTAGAATGCCTGATGGATGAAATAGCATCAGAAATGAACATAGACACAAAAGAATTTCGCATGAAAAATGTTGTAAGAAAAGGTGACGCTATACCTATTACTGCAGCAATAGGAGAAGGAGAAGAAATAGAAGAAGGAGCTGAACCACAAATAGTCACATCTTCTTCTCTATTAGAATGTTTATCAGAAGGCGAAAATGCTATAAAATGGTACCGAAAAAATGATCCAAACTGGAAATACAGTAGTTCTAAGCCATATATTCGCCGAGGACTAGGAATGGCAATATGTATGCACGGCACTGCAATTCCTGGCCTAGATATGGGAGCTGCTAGTATTAAAATTAATGACGATGGAAGTTTCAATGTACTAGTAGGAGCTACTGATTTAGGAACAGGTTCCGACACAGTATTAGCACAAATAGCAGCGGAAACTTTGGGGGTTCCGTTAACTGACATATTAGTATACTCATCTGATACAGACTTCACACCATTTGATACAGGAGCATATGCTTCAAGCACAACATTTATATCAGGTGGTGCAGTTCACAAGGCAGCAGTAGAAATACGAAATCAGATATTCAATAGAGCCTCCTTAATGCTTAATACTTCTATCAAGAATATGACAATCCAAGACAAACATGTATATGCCTCTAATGGGCAAAGCATTAGTTTATCCGAAATAGCTCTTCATAGCCTACATACACAAGATCAACAACAAATTATGGCAACAGCATCACATATGTCACCTTACTCACCGCCACCATTTGCAGTACAGTATGCGGAAGTAGAAGTAGATATTGAAACAGGACAAATAGATGTAATAAAACTAGTAATGGCAGTAGATTGTGGTACAGCAATAAATCCTATAACATCAGAAGGTCAAATAGATGGTGGAGTTGCCCAAGCACTCGGATATGCTATTTCGGAGGAAATGCCATATGACAAAAATGGTAATTTATTAGTCACTCGCTTTGGAGACTATCGCATATACCAAGCTGACGAAATACCTGAAATAATATCTATTCTAGTTCCTAGCTACGAACCAAACGGACCATACGGAGCAAAAGCAGTCGCAGAAATACCAATGAATGGTGTAGCACCAGCTATATCTAATGCAGTATTTGATGCAATTGGAATACGTGCCAGAGAATTACCCCTATCACCTGAAAGAATATGGTCACTTATCAATAAACACAATGAACATTAATGGTAAAACAGCTCTAATTACTGGTGGAGCTCATAGGATAGGACGAGCAATTACATTAGAACTAGCATCAAAAGGTGCCAATGTAATCATCAACTACCACAATTCAGAGAATATGGCTGAACAAACAGTAACAGAAGCTAACAAATACAATGTTAAAGCAATGGCTATACAAGCTGATGTATCTAATACCAATGCAGTAATTAACATGTTTACTAAATCACAAAATGAGCTTGGACCAGTACAAATACTAATAAATTCAGCATCAATCTTCAAAAAAACTCCCCTACCCTTGAATACAACACATAACTGGGACGAAGTAACTAACACACTAATTAAAGGTGCATTTAATTGTGCAAATGAAGCATCTAAACATATGCTCTCAACTGGTTCAGGAAATATAATAAACATTGTTGACATAATGGCCTGGATACCCCGTAGCGGCTACGCAGCTCATGCAGTAGGCAAATCAGCTCTAATGGGTATGACTCGACAACTTGCAGTAGATCTAGCACCACATGTTAGAGTAAATGCAGTTGCTCCTGGTCCTGTACTTGCCCCAAATGACTATTCACAAGAAACAAAAGATAAAATTGCCTCCCGAACATTGTTAAAGAGATGGGGTAAACCGGAAGATGTTTCAAAAGCGGTAAGTTTCCTAATTGAATCAGATTACATCACTGGAGAATATATCACAGTGGATGGAGGAGAAAGATATGGCAAATAATAACACTGATATAATTGATAGAATCAACATCACCGATCTACACCTGCGCACAATCATTGGCATCAATCCAGAGGAAAGAACCAATCTACAAGATGTGCTCATAAATATAACTCTCTTCGTAAACACTAAAAAAGCAGGAGAAACTGATGAAATTAACGATGCAGCAAACTATCGTACCATCACAAAAAATGTAATCAATTTAGTAGAAAATTCACAATTCTTTCTTGTCGAAAAAATGGCATCTGAAATATCAAAAATATGTCTGAGCAATGAAAAAGTTGTACGATGCATAATAAATGTCCAAAAACCATCTGCGTTAAGATTTGCAAGATCAGTTGGGATTACAATTGAAAGGAATAGATCATCCATTGATGCAAAATAACGCCTATTTATCATTAGGTTCAAATATAAAACCAAAAACAAATCTAGTTAAGGCAATTAAAAAACTTAGTGAATATGGCACCATTAAAGCAATATCAAAAATAATGGAAACAAGACCATTGAGAAACAGAGATCAAAATAACTACTTAAACGCCGCAATTATGTTAACTACACCTCTTTCTGCACATCAATTAAAATTTGAATGTATTCACAAAATTGAAACTTCACTGGGGAGGCAAAAATCTACATCAGATTCTTATTCTTCTAGGACCATTGACATAGATATAATGCTATTTAATCATGAAATAATCCAAATTGGCAAAAACCGAATCCCTAACAGTGAAATCTTAGAAAGAGATTTCGTAGCAATCTGCCTAGCAGACATAGCACCAAACTATATCCATCCTGACACTAAACAAACCTTACTAGAGATTTCCAATTTACTTGGAAACACAAATTGCATTAAAATTCACGATGATATAATTCAATTAACATAGGAATAAACAATATTATGAATAAATCAAAAAACAAAAATAATCTTAATTCTGTCGCTCAACTGCTTGATGGAGAAATAAACAAATCCGACATCATTCAATCCGTACATTCAATATTAAAAAGTATTGGTGAAGATACTAATCGATCAGGCCTTCAAGGTACTCCTGACCGCATAGCAAGAATGTATAATGAAGTATTTGATGGATATCGAACTGACCCTAAAGCACTTATTAATGATGCCCTCTTTGAAGTAACATATGACGAAATGGTAATCGTTAAAGATATTGAATATTCAAGTATGTGTGAACATCATATGTTACCATTTTTTGGAAGAGCACATGTGGCATACATACCAAATGGTCAGGTAATAGGTCTTAGTAAAATTCCACGCATTGTAGACATGTTTTCACACAGATTGCAACTTCAAGAAAGACTTACTATACAAATAGCTGATTTCTTAGAAGAATCATTGGATCCACAAGGTGTAGCTGTAGTAGTAGAAGGTTTACACCTATGTAGTATGATGCGGGGCGTAAAAAAGACAAACTCCCGAATGATAACAAGCGCCATGAGGCGCACCTTCCTAAACAACAAAAATACTAGAGATGAATTCTTGGAACATCTACAAAGATCTTCAAAGGAAATGTTATGATACATTATTCTTTGCAATCCCTAAATCATAGTGTAAAATAAATATCTAACAACAAAATACATAAAATATTTAGGTGCTTAGTCTCACGGAAGAGCAAGCATAATGTTGAAGCCGGTGCAAGTCCGGCGCTGTCCCGCAACTGTAATATAGATATTAATCTATAAAGCCAGGTCAAATACCTAAATATAAACAATATAAACCTCGCGGATAAGGGAGTATATGAAAACTAACTATTTACAAATTACCCTTAACAGCGATCAATCAGGAGGGTAATTTTTTTATGCAAATCAATAAAATACTATGTAGAAACAAGTTTCTAGTACTTAAAACAGTTATTATTACTGTATTAATGCTTATAATTATTGGATGTCAAAATATTGATAACACAAGTAACAGCAATAATAATGTCCAAAAAACTGTTACTCTATCAGATAGTCTCGGAAGAGAAATTACAACCAACATTCCTGCCAAACAAATAATTAGTCTAGCAGCATCAAATACAGAAATAATATTTGCAATAGGCGCAGATGAAAATCTAATTGGTAGGGATGAATACTCTGATTATCCACCTGAAGCATTAAATGTTGAAAGCATAGGCAGCTTATATCCACAAGTAAATAGTGAAATTATTGTAAATTTAGAACCTGACCTAATACTAGCAGCAGGAATTACAAATCCAGAAGACGTTAAAACGCTTGAAAATCTAGGTTTTATAGTATATACATCAAGTAATGCCTCAAACCTAGATGATATATACAATGACATCTCTAACATTGGAATACTCACAGGAAATATAGAAAATGCAATCGCACTAATTGAAAACATGAAATCACGAGTAAAAGCAATAGAAACCCAAGTAGACAGACAATCCGTATCGATTTTTTATGAAATTGACGCGACTGAACCATCAAAACCTTGGACGCCTGGATCAGGATCGTTTATTGATACAATAATTACATCAGCTGGTGGTCAAAATATTGGTGCTAATAGTGATGACCCCTACTGGCAAATTAGCCTTGAACAGTTAATTGATTTGGATCCAGACATTATTATTCTAGGTTCAAGTAAGTATGGAGGACAAAATATTTCAACGGTTACAAATAGATCCGGATGGGAATCACTTTCAGCGGTAAAAACTAAACAAATATATGAATTCGATGATGATCTAGTTAGCAGACCAGGACCAAGAGTTATAGAAGGATTAGAAACAATATCTAATATTATAAATAAAGTAAATAAATAAGGGACTATATGGCAAAAAGATCATTAGGCGTTGCCATAACACTAATAATACTTTTATGCGGAATACTGATTCTAGCAATAGCCATAGGATCAGTTAAGATTCCACCTAAAATAATACTGGAATTATTTTTAGAAAGGCTACTTTTAATAGAAAATGTTAACAATAGTCCTTCCAAATTCGCCACTATATTATTTGATATTAGAATGCCAAGAGTAGTATTAATGGCACTCACAGGAGCTTCTCTTGCCACTGCAGGAGCAACCTATCAAGGTCTTTTTCGTAACCCACTAGCTGATCCATATCTAGTAGGTGTAGCATCGGGTGCAGGATTAGGCGCAACAATTGCAATCAATATGAATTTAATTGACAATCCTCTTGGTTTAAGTACCATAACAATTGCTGCCTTCATAGGAGGAATCATAACCACCTCTATTGTGGTTCTTTCTGCCAGAATCAATAATACTACACCAGTTACTACCATGTTACTATCAGGTATAGCTATTGGATCATTTGCAACTGCTTCTACTACCCTAATAATGCTAAGACATCCTGATGGACTACAAAAAGCATTCAATTGGATGTTGGGTGCATATTTAGGTGGAGGATGGACACCAGTTAAAATAATGTTCCCTTATGTAATGCTAGGCATACTTTTAATATACTTCAATGCATATGCATTAAATGTTTTTCAATTAGGAGAAGAACAGGCACATCAACTTGGTATAAATGTTGAAAAATTGAAAATAATATTAATAAGTGCTGCTACTCTGATGACAGCAGCAGCTGTATCCTTTGGTGGATTAATTGGATTTGTAGGACTCATAGTACCACACATCCTCAGAACAATAATAGGTTCAGATTATAGAAAACTAATTGTATTCTGTATGTTTGGTGGAGCATCATTCCTTGTTTTATCAGATTTAATAGCCAGAAACATAATGTCTCCACAAGAACTTCCAGTAGGAATCATTACTGCATTGTCAGGAACACCTTTTTTTATATTTCTATTACGTAAACTTAAAAAATCCGTAAAATGAACACACAATCACTACAAATATCAAATGTCACAGCAAAATATAAACAGAACGCTCCTATCATTTCTAATATAAATCTTGAAATAAGAAGATCAAAATTGCTTGCTCTTCTTGGACCAAATGGTGCTGGAAAATCAACACTTATTAGGGCAATAACTGGTGTACTACCACTAAGTAAAGGGAGTATAACATTTGACAACCATGATATCCTAAGTCTATCTAATAGAAATAGAGCTCAAATAATATCTGTGGTACCACAAAAATCTCTACTACCTGATCATTTTACAGTACGTGACATTGTTATGTTAGGACGAACGCCTTACTTGAATTTTCTCAAAGAAGAAACTGAACATGACAATATGATTGTTGATTCTCTTTTATCTGAGATCAATCTATACTCTATAAGAAATCAAACTGTTAACAACTTATCAGGAGGAGAAATACAAAGAGTAGTAATTGCTCGTGCACTTGCGCAAGAACCAAAAATACTTTTATTGGATGAACCAACTGCACATCTTGACATAAAGTATCAAACTGTAATCATTAAAGCATTACAGGATCTTGCATCAAAAAACAATATAGCTGTATTATTAACTATGCATGACATAAATCAAGCAATAAGATCAGCTGATTCAATTGCCATTATCTCCAAAGGTCAAATTATTGCAACCGGTACACCACATGATGTATGCACATCTTCTAACCTAAGTGAAGCATATGAAACAAAAATACATGTCTCAATAGATCCCAGACACAAATTACCATTCATCTCTGTAGACAATCAATAACAAAGCACAAACAATGAGCAAATATTATGCCTAAAATCACAAAACCAGATACTCACACCGGAGACGATGGTACAACATCAACGATACAAGGAATACGCATCAACAAAAATGCACCATTAATTCAAGCATTTGGAAGTATAGACGAATTAAACTCTGCTATAGGACTAGTACTAGCATCTGATGAACTACCAGAAGATATAATACAATCCTTAACCAAAATTCAAAATACTCTGTTCCATTTAGGCTCTGATTTAGATAGACACAACTCCAGCAATGATACAAACAGACTACCACAAATAGAAAAAAAACATGTGTCTGAACTAAACAACCTCATTGAAAATATATACAAAGAAGTTGGCCCTCTTACAAACTTTACACATCCTGGAGGATCCAAAACCGCAGCTAGACTTCACATGGCACGAGCAATCTGCAGACGCGCAGAACGAGATGTAATTACCCTATCTCATGAATCTAAAATTAGCAGTCTAGTTATATCTTACCTAAATCGATTATCAGACACTCTATTTATGATGGCTAGATATGAAAACAAAAGACAAAACATTTCAGAAAATATCTGGGACAGTTACGAATAATAAATTGTTATTCGTAACTATAGAACATAGTGAATATACAAAACTACACAGATACAAAAAGATATATCAATAAATAAGATACTAAAAAATTTAGTTATTCACCAAAACATCATCAAATACTTTCATAAAGTCAGCACCATCCACTTTACCAACCCAACTCTCAATCACATTCCCGTCTCTATCCAACAGGAAAAATGATGGATATGATCTGTACCCAAGAGAATCCTTTAGTATATTAGTAGTAGAATCAAGTACATCCAAATAAATAAATTCAATATCATCTGAATAATCCTTTTCTAGCCTATGCACGATAGGCGCCATAGATTGGCAGGTACCTCAATAAAATGAAAAAAATTCTACAAATTGTAACTGTCCATTACCTATTACAACAGATTCAGGATTAGTAGCATAAATTTCTTGAACCTGAGAAGATTCATTAGATTTCTCAAAATCTGTAATCCCATTCGAACAGCCAACAATCAAAAAGCACAACGTAATTAATAAAACATAATGGAATTTACTGTTCATTATTTACCCCCGGCAAATTCACTGCACACCCTTGCTCACATAAAATCATAAAATTGCCATCATCTCCAAATAGTATTGGATTTCGATCAAGTATAGCCTCCACATCTCTATATATATCTTCCGGATCAACTTCATAAGACCGATGTGCTAAAACCAAATATCCCTCTCTATCTATCACATAACTTAAAGTACTATGATTAATCATATGACCTGTGCCAGATTCAAAATTTACTTTCTCAATGTAAATATTATAGTCCCTTGCTACACTTTTTACATCATCAACAGAACCATAGAGACCGATAAATTCTTCATCAAATAACGAAAGATGCTTCTTCAAAATTGCACCAGTATCTCTTTCAGGATCAACAGTAACCATTAAAAAAACCACATCATCAGCTTTGTCAGCTAATAATTCTCGAACAATTTTCCATGTACTTAACGTCAATGGGCATGCATCAGGACAATGGGTAAACCCAAAAAACAAAAGGACAACTTTACCTTGCAAGTCACTCAATGATAGCAACTCACCATATTGATCATACAAAGTAAATTCGGGAGCCAATTTTGGCTCATCAAATACCATTCCTTTGAAATCATACTTTTCAAATGTAAAAATATCACATCCACTTATACTAATCAATAATATTACTATTAAACATCCATTAATATATTTCTTAATATATGAATCATTATATGTTATTAAATATTTCATAATTCAATCAACAAATATTTACTCAACCATATTTTCAGGCACAGACACACTTACAATAACATCTTCAGAATTTCTAAACTTCAATTCTAAATCAAACTTATCACCAAATATCATATCCGACTCCAAATCAATCATCATCAAATGATACCCACCTGGTTCAAACACAATCTCATCACCTGGAGGAATCAACATATTAGCTCCAACTGGTGACATTCTCATAATATCCCCATCAATAATAATTTCATGTATTTCTACTAATCTACACCTACTAGAGTTGGCTGAAATTAAATACTCAGATTCAACATCGGAATTAGTTATTTTCATATACACTGCAGAATTACCACCCTCAAAACCTGGTCGAGCCCACGCACCTGAAATCTCTAAATTATCATGTTTTACAACACTACCATCATGATCAGATGTCATCATATGATCATCAGTGTGGATATGATCAACATGACTATGGTGTTTAGATTGATTAGAACTACTACTGAAAGAGCAGGCACTAATTGAAACAACTAAAATGGTCATCAAAATCAATAATCTAGTGTTCATAATATTACTCTAATATAACGATTTAAAACTATAACAAAAATAGGGTTGCTTACGCAACCCTATTTTCAACAAACTTCAACACAAACTATTTGTCTGGCTGAGCAGTTACTCTTAGATAAGGCTTTACTCTAACATGATCGGGGAATCTTTCTAACGCCTCTTCATCCGAAACAGATGGCACAATAATAACATCTTCTCCCTGCTTCCAATTGGCCGGAGTAGCCAAACTATGATTAGAGGTTAATTGCAAAGAATCAATAACCCTTAAAATCTCATCGAAATTCCTACCAGTTGATGCTGGATATGTAATCATAAGCTTGATCGCCTTATCAGGCCCTATCACAAAAACTGATCTAACTGTCATCTTATCATCCGAGTTTGGATGAACCATACCATACAAATTAGCAACTTTAAAATCAGGATCAGCTATCATTGGATAGTTTACTACTGTATTCTGAGTCTCATTAATATCATTGACCCATTCAACATGAGACTCAAGTGGATCTACACTGACAGCAGCAACCTTAACATTCCTAGTTTCAAATTCATTAGCTAAATTAGCTGCTGCGCCGAGTTCTGTAGTACATACAGGGGTGAAATCAGCAGGATGAGAAAACAGAACACCCCAACTATCACCC
>MDTE01047207.1_pt1 | contig 95527 bp, 85 predicted proteins | sample 811231 | NCBI WGS metagenome assembly MDTE01 (sample SAMN05326651, study PRJNA326480) | marine metagenome | isolation source: seawater | place: Indian Ocean: Red Sea | collected 2010 | reverse complement strand
GATTTTTTTACTTCCTTTTTCTATGTGAAATTTGACGCTCATGAAATAATTTCATTAGCAATTTAATAATTCATTATTAAAAACTAATAATTTATAGAAATTTTAGATATAAGCTTTTAATATTCTTTACTTAAATTTGTATATGATAAATTATTATTTAGTCTTCTTTAGTCTTTTTATTTTATCCTGTAAAGTTTCTCCTAAAGAAGATACTAAAAATGATGTTTTATACAATGTCATAAAAACTGATCTTGAATGGCAATCAGAATTATCTGAAATTAGTTATTTCGTTTTAAGGGAATCTGGAACTGAGTATGCTTTTACTGGGAAATATGATGATCATTATGAAAATGGAATCTATAAATGTATGGGTTGTGGAATTGATTTGTACAATTCCAAGTATAAGTATAACTCAAAATCTGGATGGCCATCATTTGACAGAGGAATAAATGATAATTTAGAGTTTAGTATTGAATATAAACTTGGTTTTCCCAGAACTGAAATAAAATGTGCTAACTGTGGGGGTCATTTAGGTCATCTTTTTAATGATGGACCAAAAAAAACCACTGGTCAAAGGCACTGCATTAATTCAGCAGCACTAAATTTTAAATCTATAAATGAATAAAAAATCTGAAAAAGAGTGGGAGAAAATTCTCTCTTCAAAGCAATTTCAAATTCTCAGAAAAAAAGGTACTGAAAGGCCTTTCACTGGAAAATATAATAATCACTTCGAAAAGGGCAATTATAGTTGTTCCGGTTGCGGAAAGGAACTTTTTACAAGCGATAGTAAGTTTAAAAGTAGTTGTGGCTGGCCTAGTTTTGACTCTCCTATAAAAGATTCAGTTATAGAATTAATTGATTTAAGTCATGGGATGATAAGGACTGAAGTTATATGTAGTAATTGTGGTGGTCATCAAGGTCATGTTTTTAATGATGGTCCAACAATTACTGGCAAAAGATATTGTATTAATTCAATTAGTTTATCTTTTAAAAAAGAATCTTTTTCAAAGAAGAAATAAAGTATTTGTTTAGTAAATTTGCCATATTTTTAATTTTTATTTATGTCTGAATATGATATAGTTATAATTGGAAGTGGCCCAGGTGGTTATGTTACAGCAATACGAGCTTCTCAATTGGGATTTAAAACTGCTCTAGTAGAAAAAGAAAGTCTTGGAGGTGTTTGTCTTAATTGGGGTTGTATTCCAACCAAGGCATTACTCAAATCTGCCCAGGTTTTTGAATATTTAAATCATGCAAATGATTATGGTATTAATATCAAGGAATATGATAAAGATTTCAATGCCGTTATTAATAGGAGTAGAAATATTGCTGATGATATGAGCAAGGGTGTAAAATTTTTAATGAAGAAAAATAAAATTGATGTGATCGAGGGTTTTGGAAAAATTATGCCAAATAAAATTGTTAAAGTAATAAACGGAGATAAATCTGAAGAACTCAAATCTAAAAATATCATTATAGCTACTGGGGCACGTTCAAGAGAAATTCCTTCAATTCCAAAAGATGGAGAAAAGATATTTGGCTATCGAGAAGCAATGACTTTACAGAAACAGCCTAAAAGTATTATTATAGTTGGTTCTGGCGCTATAGGTGTTGAGTTTGCATACTTTTATAACTCAATGGGCAGTAAGGTAACATTAATCGAGTACCAAGATAGAGTTGTTCCTGTCGAAGATCATGAAATATCAAAACAATTACAAAAAAGTTTCCAAAAAAAGGGAATTGAAGTAATAACAAACTCTGAGGTTATTTTGGTTGAAAAAAAATCAAGAGGTATTTCTGCTAAAGTAGTAACTAATAAAAAAGAACAAGAAATCAAAGCAGATGTTCTTCTCTCTGCTGTTGGAATAAAAAGCAATATAGAAGAAATTGGTCTAGAAGAAGTTGGGATTGCTATTGATAAAGATAAAATTATAGTAAATGATTTTTATGAAACAAATATTCCTGGCTACTATGCTATCGGAGATATTACCAAGGGACAGGCATTAGCACATGTAGCTTCTGCAGAAGGTATAGTTTGTGTAGAAAAAATAGCTGGTAAAGATGTTGACCCTATAGACTATAATAACATACCTGGCTGCACATACTGTTCTCCTGAAATAGCTTCAGTTGGATTAACTGAAAATCAAGCAAAAGATAAAGGATATGACATTATGATAGGAAAATTTCCTTTTTCAGCTTCAGGTAAGGCAAAGGCTAGTGGAAATGATGAAGGTTTCATAAAAGTGATTTTTGATAAAAAATATGGAGAATGGCTTGGTTGTCATATGATAGGTCTTGGAGTAACCGATATGATTGCAGAAGCAGTACTAGGTCGTAAACTTGAAACTACAGGCGAAGAGGTTTTAAAAACAATTCATCCTCATCCAACTATGAGTGAAGCTTTAGTTGAAGCTGTTGCAGATGCGTACGGAGAAGTTATTCATCTTTAAATATTTTAATAATACTTTCAATACCTAGTTTATAGCTGTTTAGTCCAAAACCTGCTATAATTCCTCTTGCAACTGGACTAATAAATGATTTATGTCTAAAATTCTCTCGAGAAAAAGTATTTGAAATATGAATTTCTATTACGGGAGATTTAATAGATTTTATTGCATCTGCAATTCCAACAGAGGTGTGTGTGTATGCTGCAGCATTAAGTAAAATTCCATCTGAAGAGAAACCTTCATCTTGAAGAAAATTAATTATTTCTCCTTCAATATTGGATTGAAAATACTTAAAATTAATACTTGAATATTCAACTTTTAAATCTTCAAAAAAAGTTTCAAAATCATTGCTCCCGTATATTTCAGTCTCTCTAGTGCCCAATAAGTTGAGATTTGGACCATTAATAATAGATATATTCATATCGCTTTTTAGGCTAAATTAATTAAAAAATGCTCGATTTAATATCATCCTTTTTAATTTTACTAAATAAAAATTAATAATGATTTTTTGAATTTGACCTGGAAAAATATAATTAAAGATTTTAGTCAATATTTAAAAATTGAGCGTGGCCTCTCTGAAAACTCAATTGAAAATTATATAATTGATGTTAATTCTTTAGTATATTTCATTGAGGAAAATAAAATAGATGAAACTCCTCAAAATTGCTCAAAAGAGACTATTCAAGAGTTTATTTACAAGCAATCTAAAGAGAATAGTCCCTATACTCAAGCAAGAAGAATTTCAGGATTAAAGAGTTTTTTTAATTTTCTAGTTTTTGAGAACTACATTGAATCATCTCCGGTTGAATTGATTGAAAGTCCAAAATTAGGCAGAAAACTTCCTGAGGTACTTAATCTCAATGAAATCGAAATGTTGATGTCAAAAATAAGATTAAGTGATTTCCTTGGATATAGAAATAGAGCTATTTTGGAAACTCTTTATGGTAGTGGATTAAGAGTCAGTGAGCTAATTAATCTAAATATCTCAAATGTTTTTGAAAATGAAAATCTTATTAAAGTGTTTGGTAAAGGAAAAAAAGAGAGACTTGTCCCGCTTGGAAATTATTCTAAAAAATATATAAAGATATATACTCAAAAATATCGATCTAAATTAAAGATACCCTCAGAATCTAATGATATTCTGTTCTTGAATAGAAGGGGTAGGAAAATTTCAAGAGAAATGATTTACCTGATAATTAAAAAGCTAGTAAAAATCTCTGGAATAAAAAAAAATATCAGCCCACATACATTTAGACACTCATTTGCAACTCATCTTCTAGAAAATGGAGCTGATCTTAAAGTAATTCAGCTGATGATGGGACATGAAAATATAACTACTACTGAAATATACACCCACATGGATAATAAATACTTAAAAGAAATTCTTACGGCTCATCATCCAAGAAACTAGTTAATTAATTTACTGTCAATCTAAATCCCTCTCCATGGACATTAAGAATCTCAATATTTTGATCCCTCTCTAAAAGCTTTCTAAGTTTTGCAATGTAAACATCCATACTTCTTGAAGTGAAATAGCTTTGATCACGCCAAATCTTGTTTAAGGCGATATTTCTAGTTAATAAATCATTTTTATATAAAATTAGCAAACGAAGTAATTGGCTTTCCTTTGGAGATAACTTTACTGGATCATTTGATTTATATGACAATATTCTTAGTTTAGAATTAAATTTAAATTCTCCTATTTCAAATAAAAATTCTTCAACTTCAGGTATTTCAATTAAGCTATTTCTCTTAAGTATAGCCTTTATTTTAGCTAACAAAACTTCTGAATCAAAGGGCTTTGTCAAATAATCATCAGCACCTGTTTTAAAGCCTCTTAAAACATCTTCTTTTAATGTTTTTGCAGTTAAAAAAATAATTGGCGAATTATCATCTTTCTCACGAATTTCTTTAGCCAAAGTAAAACCATCCTTATATGGCATCATAACATCTAATATACATAGATCAAAATCATCAGTAAAAAATTTTTCATATCCATCTTTACCATTTGACGCTAAAACAACATCATAGTTATTAAGAGTTAAATAATCCTTTAATATGTTTCCAAAATTATGGTCATCTTCAACTATTAATATTTTTTTTAAATTAGTTCTCATTTATTTCAAAGGTAGTGTTATAATAAATTTTGTCCCAGTTTTAACTTTGCTTATCAATTCAATTTTCCCTCTGTGAAGATCTATTATTTTTTTAACATAACTTAAGCCTAGGCCATGTCCTTTAACATCATGAATATTTCCTCTTTCCTTTCTATAAAACTTATCAAAAATTAATCTTTTAGTTGATTTATCCATTCCAATGCCGTTATCCTCAATTATTATTTTAAGATAATCATCAATAGTTTTTGTTGATATTTTAATTATAGGAACATTCTCAGAATATTTTAAAGCATTATCTAAAATATTCACAAAAACATTTGTTAAATGATCAAAATTACCAATGACATTTGGTTCATCTGCATTGTAACTTACGTCTATTTTACCATTTTTGTTTTGCAAAATTAATTTCACATGATGAATTGAATTCTTAATCACGTTATTTATGTTAACACTTTCCTTTTTCATTGGTAAAAGACCTTTCTCAAGCTGGGAAATAAGTAAAATATCCTCAACCTGAGATAACATTCGATTATTTTCTTCCTTAATAATTTTAACATAATCTTTAACTTTAGAGGTCTTATCTAGTGTCTTAGGGTCTTTTATTGCATCCAGTGCTAGACTGATTGTCGCTATCGGTGTTTTAAACTCATGTGACATATTATTAATAAAATCTGATTTGATCTCAGAGATCTTCTTTTGATGTATGATTTGATAAATTGCCGTTGTCGATACAATTAAAACAAATAATGTCAGAAGTATTGAGAGGCCAGCAACACTTATAATTGAAGAAAACACATATTTATCTTTTTCCGGAAATGAAACAACTAATGTATAAGGGCTTTCTCCATTATCATTCACAAAAATAGGCGTTTTGTATGATGGCCCTGACTGTGATTCTATATAACTATTTGATTTAATCTTAGTTGCCAAACCATTGTTATATATGCCAAACTCAAATTCAGTGTTAATATTTTTTGCCCTAAGTTCAGCTTCCAAGAGGGCTTTTAATTCAAATGAGCTAACTCTGCGGTGAATAGGAATTGTAGATGAATAATCTAAAAATGCTGAACGATATTTAGCTTGATCAAAAATATTTATTCTCTCAACAGATTTTAATTTATTTATTGAAGAAGCGAATCTGTTTTCACGATTAAAAATTTGATCATTATTTAAAATTGTCGTAGTCTTAACATTTTTGAGATCTTTTATATTCTCTTCATTTGAAATGTTTAAGTTTATTTCAGATAAGTTTATGTTATAATCTTCTTCTAAAATTCCATAAGCGTAAAAAGATGTTAAATTACTACTAACGTTCTCATCCATAAAAAGAAAAATATCAGTATAGTTTGATTCGTCTGGAGTTCCAACTGAATCGATTAGTCTTTCAAAAGCATCAATATAATCACTGAGTTCCCTGTCTTGAATCTGAGATGAGACTGTATTTAAAGATTGCATTACCGACAAGGAAAATTCCTCTTCTTTATCTTTCCAAGCTGAATAAGTCCAGTATACTTGAACCAAAATTATTGCCAAAAGAGATGACAACATCAATCCAACTAATATTATGAAAAAGTTTTTTTTCATAACAACATATCTATTTCTAAAATAATTTTCTACTACAAATTTCGAAAAAAATGATGAGCTAATCTAAATCTTTAATTTTTAAGTATATATTTTCAAGATCTAAAAGAGTATTTTTCCATAAATTATTATAGACGACATAATCCGCTAATGGAATTTTATCTTTGTCATTTAATTGATTATGCATTCTTTTTTTTATTTCATTTAAAGAAATTGCATCTCTTTTAATTATTCTTTTTAGTCGATCTTCGAAAGAAGATATCATTAAAATAATTTTATCAAAATAATCTTGATTTGAATGTTCAAAAATTATGGCAGATTCATAAAAAACTATTTTAGACTTTTGATTCTTAATAAATTTCTTGAAATCATATCTAACATAAGGATGGACTATATTATTAAGTACTTTGAGTGATTCTTCTTTATTAAAAACAACATCGGCTAATTCTTTTGTGTCTAACCCATATTCATTGTAAATATTTTTTCCAAAATTAAATTTAATTTTTTTTATTAATTTATTATCAGAATTTAACAAGTCTTTGGCGCGCCTATCAGACTCATAACATGGAATGCCCTTTGATTTGAAAAAACTCAAAGCTTTTGTTTTTCCACTTCCCATACCTCCAGTTATACCAATAATTTTCATTCTCTAATTAAATATTTAACATATTTTGGCTCCCATTTTAACCTTGAAACTGTCCCAGGTTTTTTTGATAATTTTATTATCAATTTATCTTTATTACCCAAATCAGATTCTATAAAATCAGAATAAAAAGAAAAGTCATTAGGACTGATTGACTCTGCATTTTCCAATGGTATTGTAAAAGAGATATCTATATTTTGCGGAAAAAGCCTTATTGATAAACTATCAGGAAGGTTAATTATATTTATGGGAGATGATAAAGTTTTTTCAGTGTATTTTTTTACAGATAAATTAATATTTACAAATTTTGTATCGTATTCAACTTGGGGATGAATTGACAGCAATTCTAAATCCTCATTTAAATCGAAATTAACATTGTCATAATTAATTAATAATGTGGGTATAGTTTTTAAAGAGTCAACGATTGAAAATGGACCAGACACAAAAATACTATCAGGTTTTATTTCCCAGCTTCCAAATTTATTGTAGCCAGACATATATGTTAAATTAGCATTTGCAGATACTTTAACTTTTTTTCGTCTTAAATTTGAATAATCAAAATTCAAAATAGGAGGATCTATTTCGTTAATGATTGTTCCTTCAAATAGTTGTTTTTGAATTTGAAATTTTTGATCAGAGAGTTTAATTGATCCTATTCCATTATTGTAATTAGCTAATGAGAGATTTAATTGTATTGAATTTTTAATAGAATAAATTAATAAATCAAATCCTGATGAAGTCACTGTTAAATTAATATTCTTATCAGGAGCCTGATCTATTATCATTAAGTCAGGGATGTTTATTAATTCTACAGGGAAAGAAATCTTCGAGGTTTGTTCATCAGATAATTTCGTAAATATCCAGAGAGAAAATGAAATTAGAATAAATAATATGATGAATTTAAACTGACTTTTTTGAGGAAGATAACTTCGAATTGTTTTTAAAATAGGGTAAAGGTTTGACATAATAACATTGAAGCTAAATCCATCTATTCTTTTCTATCTTTAATTAAGTCTAAAATTTCTTGACTAACACCAACACTAGAATAGCCTCCATCATTAAAAAGATTTTGAAGTGTGACTTTTTTTGTATAATCAGAAAACATCATTACAATATAGTTGGCACAGTCTTCTGAAGTTGCATTGCCTAAGGGAGATAACTTATCTGAAAAACTTAAAAATTCATTGAATCCTTTAACACCTTTTCCAGCAGTAGTAATCGTTGGTGATTGAGAAATGGTATTTACTCTAACTTGTTTAGATTTCCCAAAGAAATAACCAAAACTTCGTGCAATAGATTCTAAAAGTGCTTTATTATCAGCCATATCATTATAATTAGGAAAAATTCTCTGAGCTGCTATATATGATAAGGCAATAATACTTCCCCATTTATTCATTGCGTCATTTTTGTATAGGGTTTGCATAAGTTTATGAAAAGAAACAGCAGAAACATCAGAACCTTTAGACATCCAATCATAATTCAAATCTGTATAATGTCTACCTTTTCTAACATTAATAGACATTCCAATAGAATGTAAAACAAAATCAATCTTTGAGTTAAAGTGGTTAAGAGTATATTCTACTAGCTTATTTAAATCATCTAGATTTGTAGCATCAGCTGCAAAAATTTGAGAGCTAGTTTCTTTTGCCAATTCATCTATTTTACCCATTCTAAGGGCGACAGGAGCATTTGTTAAAACAAAATCACCTCCAGCTTCCTTTACAGCTTGAGCAGTTTTCCAAGCTATTGACATTTCATCAAGAGCTCCAAAAATTATTCCCTTTTTACCGTTTAATATTTTATAAGACATGTTTGATTTTTTTAATTATTAAAGATAAAGCTAATTGAGTAATTGCTTCGCATGTTCTAATGCAGACTTGGTTATTTTTTTTCCTGATAACATAAAAGCTACTTCTTTAATTCGTTCATTGGAATCCAAAATTTTCAATTTAGTAACTGTTGAGTTATCTTCAAATTCTTTATAAACACCTATATGAACATTACCTTTTGAAGCTATTTGAGGTGAGTGAGTAATTGTAAATACTTGCATTTTTTTTGACATATCATACATTACATCAGCTAATCCATTTGAAATTATTCCAGAAATACCGGAATCAATTTCATCAAAAATAATTGTAGGTAGTTTTTTATAGCGCGCTAGAATACTTTTCATTGAAAGTATAATTCTAGAAAGTTCTCCACCTGAAACTACTTTTTTTAGTAGCTTAAAGTCAACTCCTCTATTTGCTGAAAATAAAAACTCTATTGAATCTTTCCCATTTTTAAGATAAGTATCACCTTTAATTAGATTAATCTGAAATTTAGCGTTTTTCATACCCATTTTAGAAACTAAAATTTGAAGTTCTTTAAGCATTAATGGTATAGCTTTTATTCTGTTATTATGAATCACCGATGATAACTTGTTTAGTTGAAATTCAGTTTCATTTATTGAGGATCTTAATTCATTAATGTTGTGATCAAAATTTTCAAAAGAATTTATTTCTTTATAAAGCTTTTCCTTGATAAGAATTAGATCATTTATACTATCGACTTTATGTTTTTTATATAGCGAATAAATTAAATCTAATTTTGTTTCTAAATCATTTAATTTTTCAGGATCAGATTCTAGATCATCTAATGATAATCTTAACTCACTTAAAATATCCATTAAATCATAGGAAAGATTCAAAGTTCGTGAGGAAAGATTCCGAAACTTAGGAGATTTATCTGAAAACTTTTTAAAAAGAGAGTTTAAAGACCCTGCTTTATTTAAAAGTCCAAACTTTTCATCTTCTAAAATTTGTATCGCTTCCAAAATAAAAAGCCTAAAATCTTCAGTGTTTGAGAGGAAATTTAATTTCTCTTCAATTTTCTCTTGAATACCATTAGTTAACTCTATTTTGTCTAGTTCTTTATATAAAAAAGTCTTGTAATCAATATTTTCTGATATTTTTTCTTGTGATAACTTCAGTTCCTGAAATTTAGAAATTAATACTTTATGTTTACTAAGCTTATTTTGATAGTCTTCTATAAACTCTTGATTCTTGGCAAAAAAATCAAGGACTAATAATTGATATTGAGAAGAAAGCATGATTTCATTTTCATTCTGTGAATGAATATCTACCAAATGCTTAGTAAAAAGATTAAGCGTATTAAGATTTACAGGAGTATCATTAATAAATGCTCTTGTCTTTCCTGTTGAAGATATCTCTCTTCTTACAATTGTATCAATATCATAATCAAGATTTTTATCTGAAAAAAAATCTTGGAGATTATAGTTGTCAATCTTAAATATTGCCTCAACAACACATTTCATTTTCGAATCTTTAAGCAATTTTAAGTCTGCTCTTTTTCCTAAAATAAGATTTAAAGCACCTAAAAGTATGGATTTTCCAGCACCTGTTTCACCAGTAATACAAGTCATGCCATTTGAAAACTTAACATCTAAGCTTTCTATTAATGCATAATTCTTGACGCTTAAACTTGTGATCAAATTTCAATAATTTATTTATAATAGTTCAAATATATGCTAATAGTTAATTTGCTTCCATTTTGAAGCAAAAAAAGGAGCAACTTTATTTAAAAGAATATATGTGTTTTCAAAATCTACTTTTGGACCAGAAGAAAAAATGTCAAGTATCTCCTGAGATTTAGCGTCGAAAAAAATCTGGATAGGCAATGCATTTGGTCTTCTAAGATACAGCTTTTCAAGATTAGTAAATGAAAACATTATTTGCTTTTTGGCGTTTAATGGATCATCAGTTAAAAAGTCCATTCCCTTTCGATGATAATCATAAAGCGTTTGCCTATATTCTTTGTAAGAATTTGATCGAATAGCATCAACTAGCCAAAATCTATTCCGATTTGAATTATTTTGATTCCAACCTTTACCACCTTGCTGAGATAAATTAACTATTTTTTGGGCTTCATCTATATATTTTTGACCTCCAAATAATGAATATGTATCTGCATCAAGTGCTAAGATTAAGTAGATATAAAAACTAAAAATTGAGATTAGATTGGATTCGAATGATTCACTGTTATAGAACAATGGTTGATATTCTTCATACTTAAACTTTATATCCTTATCTAAAAAATTAAAGATTGGACTATCATAATCTGACATGAAAATTGGTCTTTGAGATAAAATTTGAAGTGTTCCTTCAAATAAATCAGCATTATATTGTGTCAAATTCAAAACAAAACTACATTTTATTCTCTCGTTTTGAAGAAAGTCAATATTGGTCCATGAATTATTATTAACAAATTCATTTAATGAAACTTCAAGAGTTTTAAAAATCTTTTGATTTGTCTGGTCTACAAGATTAGAATTAATAATCACTTGACAGGTCAGCTCCTGAGATTGAATACTGAAGTTAATCAGAAAAGAAAGGAATAAAAGTAAATTACGCATATTCAGATAATATTTGATCAAAAATATCTTTAGCAACTAAATATTTTGATTTGATATCAAAATGAGTCACATCATTTTTTGATCTTATGTAAGTTATCTTGTTCTCATCACTTCCAAATACTAGGTTATCTTCGTTAAATGAATTTAAAACAATTGCATCAAGATTTTTATTTTTTAGTTTCAAAAGAGAATTTTCGATTGCATTCTCAGTTTCAAGAGCAAATCCGATTAATAATTGATTTTTTTTTCTTTTACCCATTTGCTCAAGTATGTCTTTTGTGGGAATAAATTCTAATTTAATAGATTGCTCATTGTTTTTAATCTTATTTGAAAAAATCGTTTTTGATTTAAAGTCAGAAATAGCAGCAGCAGATATAACAATATCCATTTCGTCATATTTTTTCATAACTTTTTCAAACATCTCATCAGAATTATCAATTCTAATGATTTTGACAGAAGAATTGACAATATCAAGAGAGGTTGGTCCTGAAAAAAGAAAAACTTCTGACCCAAGTTCTGCTGCACGTTTTGCCAAAGCAAAACCCATTTTACCACTACTTTTATTTGCAATAAATCTGATTGGATCAATTGATTCATATGTTGGTCCAGCAGTTATTAAAACTTTTTTACCATTCAGTGGCAAATTCTTAGATAAATCATCTTCAATATATTGAATTATTTCTTCAGGTTCTAACATTCTTCCTTTACCCTCAAGTCCACTCGCAAGATATCCGGTTCCTACAGGCAAAACTCTCTTGCCTGAATTTATAAGACTATCAATATTCTTTTGGTTTGCGGAATTCTCATACATATCTAGATCCATAGATGGTGCAATGTAAACATCCCCATTAAATGAAAGATAAGTTGCAATAAGCAAATTATCACACTTGGCAGATGCCATTGATGAAATAATATTAGACGTAGCTGGAGCGATTATAAATAAATCAGCCCATTTAGCTATTGAGACATGATTATTCCAGGTATCATTTTTATTGTCAGAGGTAAAAGTTGAAAGAACATTATTTTCAGATAAAGTTGAAAGCGTAAGTGGACTTACAAAATCTTTTGCTGAAGTTGTCATTATAACTTTGACTTCACAACTTCTCTTTTTTAGCAAACGGAGAATAAAAGGTGCTTTATATGCAGCGATTCCACCACTAATTCCAAGTAGGACATTTTTCCCTGATAAAAAACTCATGATTTAAGAGTTCGATTCTTCAGTGTTTCTGTGATAAATTTTATCCTCTAACCATTCTTCAATGGCAATGGCATATGACTTAGGTAATCTTTCATAAAACTTAGAAACTTCAATTTGTTCTTTGTTTTCGAAAATTTCTTCTAAGCTGTCATTATTGGTAGCAAACTCATCTAACTTTTCGTGCAACTCCTTTCTTATTTCTAAATTTACTTGATTGGATCTCTTAGCTATTAAAGATATTGCTTTGTAGATATTATCAGTTGCTTCTTCAATTTTATCTCTACTGTAAGTAATTGTAGTAGCTGGGGCTTTCGATTTTCTGTACTTAGTCATCTTTGTATTAATTTATTTGTTCAAAAGTATTAATTTCTTTTTCTACTATATCCATTTTTGATGAAAGTTGATCAATAAAAATAGTTTCAGGATAATATTTTACAATAGAAGAGTATAGTAGTTTAAGCTGTTTGAGTCTGTCTAGCTTTTTAGATTGGATACTATTGACAGCAATTTCGTATGAAGAAAGAAATTTATAATACAATGCTTCTTCTCTATACTTAGTGCCAGCAAATTCTCCAATAAAGTTATCAACAGATCTTATTGCAGCTTGGTAGTCTCTTATTGTATAATATTGCTTAGATATTTCAAAGTCTTTTTTCTCAAGCTTTTCTTGAAGTTCAGAAATAAGATTATTTGCTTCTTCAATATATATTGACTTCGGATAATTATTAATGAAAATTTGTAATTTTTCGATAGCAGTATTAGTGTCTTTTTGATCAAGACTATGAATAGGAGAAAGCATATAATAACATTTTGCAATCATAAAGTTAGCTTCTTCGAATTTTTCACTTTTTGGATAAGACTTTATAAAATTTTCAAATTGAGAAGCAGCCAAATAATACATTTTAAGATTGTAATATGAATTTGCATAAAAGAAAATTAGTCTTTCAGCTTGAGGTTTTCCTCTATAAAAAGGGATAACATCTTCAAATAATCTATTTGCTCTCTTATAATCTCCAGAATTATAGAAATTTTCAGCTGCTCTGAATTTTTCAGAATTGTTATCACTCTTTAACAGATTTTGATATTCATTACAAGAGAAAATAAAAGCTAGCAAAAAACTAACAAATATTAAATTAGACGTTTTCATTCGCCGAAATTAATGATTATTTGATGATTAAAAAAAATAAACTTCAGAAGAGATTCTGATTTGAAATAGCTTCTTCCCTGATTTTTTCATAAAGTTCACTACTTGTCTTAACTAGGGGTAATCTCAAGTTATTTTTACATAGTTCCAAAATATTCATAAGTGCTTTAATTCCAGTAGGATTTCCTTCAGAAAAAATCATATCTATTAGTGTTGAAATTTGATTTTGAAAAATTAAAGCATTTTTTATATCTCCATCCAATGCTAAATTTAACATTTTAGAGCATAACTTAGGCATAGCGTTTCCAATAACGGAAATCCAACCTTTCGCTCCTATACTGATCATTTTAACTGCATGTTGATCATCCCCAGAAAGAACAATAAAATCACTTGGACATGAATTTAAAATTTCTTTCGCCTGTTCAATATCATTTGAAGCTTCTTTTATTCCAACAATATTTTCAAAATCGTTAGCTAATTTATAAACCGTATGAGGTGAAATATTCACACCTGTTCTATGAGGTACATTATATAAAATTATTGGTAATGGTGAATTAATTGCTATTGATTTATAGTGATAATATAGGCCTTTTTGACTCGGTTTATTGTAGTATGGTGTAACAGACAACAATGCATCAAAAGAATTTAAATCATAGTACTCTAAATCATCTAACACATTTTGGGTCGAATTACCTCCTAGGCCAAGAATAAGTGGAACTCTATTTGAATTAACAGAAATTATATGCTTTATTATATCTCTCTTTTCTTCCTTTCTTAATGTTGGAGATTCAGAGGTAGTGCCTAGTACAACTAAGAAGTCAATTTTATTATCAATTAAATTATCAACTACTTTTGTTGTTGAATCAAAATCTACTTTTAGATCATTATCAAAGGGTGTAATCATAGCAACTCCATGACCACTTATTCTATTTTTCAAATCCACCATATAATAATTTTATATATTTTTCAAATTCCGATAAAAATAATAAGCTGTCAGTAATGTCAATGTTTAAAATTAAATCATTTAAACGATGATCAACGTTTGGAAAACCAACATTGATTTTACTTTGACATCTTAAAGTAACAAGTTTCATAGGTAAAAAATTTCTATCATAATAGTTAATCAAAATATCATATCGTTTTGAATTAAATTTAGTTATAGTTTTATTAAATTTTCCAAAAAAATTTATGTCGGAAGAATAAAATCTTCTTTCAGACGAAACTAAATTTTCTTTTCTTTTTATATCAGTGTAGATCAAAATAAAAACCCTTGATTTTGACAATCCAAATATTGAAGCTAAATTAAACAGAAGATCTTCAGGAACAGAAAGATTACCATCTAAAATTACACCAATATTTGAAATCTTTTTATTAAGTTTTCTTTTTGAATTAACTGCTTTAAAAGCAATTTCTTTTCTGTAAATTTTTGAAAGAAATTGTTTTTTAAAAAAATTCATTGATTAGTGGGTTCTAAAATTGTCATCTTTAATAAATCAAGATTAAAAATACATTTTAAGTTTGAATCATCTCATAAAAATCTACTTCACTTATAATTTTAAGCCCTAGTTGATTAGCTTTTTCAATTTTAGTAGGGCCAGGATTTTCTCCACAAATAATAAAATCGATATTTTTTGAAATTGAAGAAGAAATAGTTCCTCCTAGAAATAAAATTTTATCTTTAAGTTCATCTCGACTTGAACTAAAGGTCCCAGTAACTATAATTTTTTTATTACTCAACCTATTATTAACTGATTTTGACTTTTCTTGAATGGAAAATATTAACCCAGCATCTTTTAATTTATTCAAGACATCAATATTATCTGAATCTTGAAAATAATCCACAATACTTTTAGCAATTTTTTCTCCAATTTCATTTACTGATATAAGAGATTCAATATTCAAACTAATTATTTCATCAATTGATTTGAAAGTGTTTGTTAATTTCAATGCTACAGTTTCACCAACATGCCTAATTCCCAATCCAAAAAGAACTTTATGAAATGGTCGTTTTTTTGATGACTCAATTGAATCAAATAATTTTTTAATTGACCTATCCCCCATTCCATCAAGCTCTCTAAGAGATTCCGGAGAAATTGAGTAGAGATCGGCTATGTTTGAAATTATTTTTTGCCTGTAAAATAAAGCTATTCTCTCATTGCCTAATCCATCTATATTCATGGCTTTTCTAGATACAAAATGTTGAATTTTTCCAATGTTTTGAGGATCACAAAAATTAGAGTTTGGACAATAATGTTGGGCTTCCCCCTTAATTCTGATGAGTTGAGTCCCGCAACTAGGACATTGCAAAATAAATTTAATTATTTCTCTTTTGACTCTACTGTTATTATCATCTACGGAGACAATCTTCGGAATAATTTCTCCCCCTTTTTCAATCAAAACAGTATCTCCTAATCTTAATGAAAACTTTTTTATTTGGTCAGAATTATGGAGTGAAGCTCTTTTGACTGTAGTCCCTGAAAGCAAAACAGGTTTTAGGTTAGCTACTGGGGTAATTGCTCCTGTTCTACCAACTTGATATTCTACTGATAATAATTTTGTTTTAATTTGTTCTGAATTAAATTTGAATGCTACTGCCCATCTTGGAGCCTTAGCTGTGTATCCTAGATTAAATTGATGATCAAAACTATTTACCTTAATTACAATGCCATCAATTTCGTAAGGTAAATTAAATCTATCTTTGTTCCATTTATCTAAATAATTAAACACATCTGATAAACTACCTGAGATCACTGAGGAATCAGGTACTTTGAATCCCCATGATCTCATTTTTTTTAATGACTCATATTGAGATGATATTTTAAGTTCTTCACCAACAATAGAATAGGCGAAGCAATCTAAAGGACGTTTTGAAACAATTCTACTATCTTGAAGTTTTAATGATCCAGAAGCAGTGTTTCTTGGATTCATAAAAGGAGGCTCACCCCTTTTAACTCTTTCTTCATTTAATTTTTTAAATCCATGAATTGGTAAAATAACTTCAGCTCTAACTTCAAAGTAATTAGGATAATCGCCTTTCAAAATAAGAGGGATTGAGGGAATTGTTTTAAGGTTTAAGGTTATATCATCACCTTGATTACCATCTCCTCTTGTAACACCTGAAATAAATTTTCCGTTCTTATATGTCAAATTCACTGAAGCACCATCATATTTAAGTTCACACGCATATGACAAACTATCACTTGTTAATGATTTTTCCAGCCTTGCGACCCATTTTTTAATTTCTTCTTTAGAATAAGTATTTTCAAGTGAATACATTGGAAATTTATGAGATTTTGTTTCAAATAACTTTGTTAAACCTCCACCAATTCTTTGAGTTGGTGAATTAGGATCAAAAAACTCTGGATGCAACAATTCAAGACTAATTAATTCTTTCAATTTTTGATCAAAATCATAATCACTTATTGATGGTTTATCAAGAATATAGTATTCATGATTATGATTGTGAATTTCATCACGCAAATTATTAATCTTTTCCTCTAATTCGTTCATCTATATAGTTGATGCTTTAATTATTCTTTCTTTTCCAAAAATATCACATTCAATAACAACTTTGTTATAAGAAGTTGATAAAAAGTAATTTTTTAGTTTATCGCAAAATTTTGGGTTAATTTCAAAATAAATTTTACAATTATTTCTTTTTATTTGATCTGCTAGAAAAATAATTTTTTTATAATAAATTAATGGATCATTATCATTTACGAAAATCGCTTCATGAGGCTCAAAATCAAGCACATTATTCCCCATTATTTTCTTATCTATTAATTCTACATAGGGTGGATTCGAAACAATAATATCATAGTTTTTATCAAGTTTATTAAGTTCAAGGATATTTGTTTTTTTAAAATTTATTTCAACACCCATAAGTTTAGAGTTTTTTTTAGCTATTGTTATGGCTTCGGAAGAAAAATCAATTGCATCAACATGAAAAAAGGGATTAAACTTAGCAATTGATACTGCAATACAACCACTACCAGTTCCAATGTCTAAAACTTTGAGTGGATTGTTTTTAGTTGGAAGATTTTCAGTTAGAATATGGTTCACAAGTTCCTCGGTTTCAGGTCTCGGTATTAAAACAGATTGATTTACATAAAATAAATTACCCATGAATTCACTCTCGTTTAATAAATATTGGACTGGTTTTCCACTTTCCAAAATTATCAGTGCATTTTTAAGTTTATTGTATTCGTCTTTACTCAGTACCCTGTGTCTATTTAAAGCAAAAAATACTGAATTCCATCCAAAGTATGATTTTACTATTAATTTAAGAATATTATCAATTTCAGTAGCATCATAAATAGATTCTAAGCTTTTTCTGAAACTAATTCTATATTCTTCTATTGAAATCATAACTCCTTTGTCATCCATATTGGGCATGAATAATGACCAGTATCTCCCATCGGAGCATTAATATAAATAAAGCCATTTTTTTTATAAAGCTTTTGAGCGTTCATCATATAAGGCATGGTCTCCAAATAACAAAGGGAAAATTTATTTTTCTTGGCAAAAGACAAACATAACTTTAATAAATCAGAACCAATTCCCTTACCCCGTGCCATAGGATGCAAATACATTTTTTGAAGTTCACAAATATTTTTTGGCCCTTTATTTAATGGCATAACTCCTGCGCCTCCTAAAATCTGGCTACCAGATTCAACAACAAAGTATACACTTCTTGGAAAACTATAAGCCTCATGCATGTTATCAAGTTCTTTATCAGCAAATGCAGTTCCCTTAGCAGGAACTTTCATCTCATTTAAAACTCCTCTTATAACTTTAGCTAATTGAGGATTATCAGATTTTATAACTTTTCTTATTTGCAATTATTACTAAAAAATTAATCTAAATTTACTGTTTGAATTCATCAAAACAAATTTTATATGAAATCTTCCCAAGTAATTAAGGACAATGATTCAATTTTCATGAATAGATGTTTAGAATTAGCAAAAAAGGGACTTGGAGATACATATCCAAACCCATTAGTAGGTTGTGTCATAGTTTACAAAAATATCATTATCGCTGAAGGATGGCATAAAAAAAGTGGTGAAAAGCATGCAGAATCAGAAGCTATTGAAATGATAAAAGATAAAAGTGTTTTGAAAGATAGTATACTCTATGTAAATCTTGAACCTTGCAGTCATCATGGAAAAACAAGTCCTTGTGTTGATTTAATTTTAAAAATGAAAATTAAAAAAGTAGTTATTGGGACTAAAGATCCAAATAAAAAAGTTAATGGTAGCGGAATTAAAAAGCTTATACAATCAAATTGCAATGTTACTGTAGGGGTAAATGAAAAAAAATGTCTTGAGTTAAATAAGCGCTTTTTTACTTTTCATAATAAAAAACGACCCTATATAATTTTAAAATGGGCAGAAAGTAAAGATGGGTTCATTGCACCAAAGGATAAAAAACAATTTTGGTTGACGAACTCTTATTCTAAGCAAATAGTTCATAAATTAAGAAGCGAGGAAGATTCTATTCTAATAGGAGTTCAAACTGCAATTAATGATAATCCAAAATTAACTACAAGATTTTGGTTTGGTAAAAATCCAAAAAGAATAATTATTGATCCTAATAATAGAATGCCAAAAGAATCTAATCTACATAATGATCATGCAAAAACTTATATATTAAAAAAAAAGAGTCAATCATCACTTTTAAATAATGAAAATTTAAACTTTAAAAACTCAATTAATGAAATCCTATCTTTTCTCCATAATGAAAATATTCAATCTGTCATAATTGAAGGAGGGGCAAAAACAATTTCATTTTTTTTAAATTTAAAAGTTTGGGATGAAGCACTAATTTTTAAAACTAATAAAGAAATTAAAGTCGGAATAAAAGCACCCGTAATCAAAATAGAAAAATTGAATAAAACCATAATTCAACAAGATACCCTGTTAAGGTTTTTGAATGTCTAAAATTTTTTCAGATATCTCCATTGGACATCTGATTGGCTTTCTCAAATTAGAATCTAAAAATGCAATTCTTGTTTCTCCTGTTGCAATAATCTTCTCATCTTGATTGAAAACAACATAATTAAAATCTATTTTAACAGTTGGAGGTGAAATAACGGTTAATTTTATTTTTAATTCATCTCCAAAAAATGCAGGATAAGTAAATTTAATTTTTGCACTAACTACTGGTAAAATTATACCAGTCTTCTCTATTTCAGAATATGAAAGCCCAATGGAATCTAACCAATCAATTCTTGCTTTCTCAAAATATTTGAGATAATTACTGTGATGGACAAAACCCATTTGATCACTTTCATGGTATCTTACTTTAAATTTATTTGTAATAAATTCCACTTATATAGATAGATAAAATTGATGATCGATAATATCAAAAAAAAAAAATTAAAATTCAATACTAAATCAACTTTTTTTTATTTTTTTTATGGTTATTATTGTAATGATATTTATTAAATATCAAGAATAATTTCTAATGTCATAATAATCAGGTTTTTAAGTATTTAATGGAAACCAATGTAAATCAAGTTTGGGAGAATTGTTTAGCTTTTATCAAAGATAATATTCAATCCCAAGCATATAAAACTTGGTTTGAACCTATAATCCCTAAAAAACTTTCTGATAATTCATTAAGCATTCAAGTGCCAAGTAAATTCTTTTACGAGTGGCTTGAAGAACATTATGTTAAAATTTTGAAGACTGCTCTTGTGAAAGAATTAGGAAAAGATGCCAGATTAATTTACATTATTAAAATGGAAAATTCATTTGGTAATAAAATTCCTTTTACTGAGAAAATACCCAGTACTAATAGATCGAGTCTTAAAACACAAAATGTGGATGCTCCACTTGAAGGTAATGACGATCAGCTAAAAAATCCCTTTATTATTCCTGGTATAAGAAATCTTCATATTGAATCGCAGTTAAATCCAAATTATAGTTTTGATAATTTTTTAGAAGGAGATTCAAATCGACTTGCTAGATCTGCCGGAATTGCTGTTTCAAGTAAACCAGGAGGAACTTCATTTAATCCTTTAATGATTTTCGGTGGAGTTGGTTTAGGAAAAACACACCTAGCTCATGCTATTGGCGTAGATATTAAGGAGAGATATCCCGATACAACAGTATTGTATATCTCTGCTGAAAAATTTACACAACAATACATTGAATCTGTAAAGAAAAACACAAGAAATGACTTTATACACTTTTATCAAGTTATTGATGTATTGATTGTTGATGATGTCCAATTTTTGTCTGGAAAATCTGGAACTCAAGATGTTTTCTTTCACATTTTTAATCACTTACATCAAAATGGGAAACAAGTAATTTTAACATCTGATAAGGCTCCTGTTGATATGCAAGACATTGAACAGCGTCTATTGTCTCGATTTAAATGGGGGCTTTCTGCAGAGTTACAAACACCTGATTTTGAAACTAGAGTATCAATTTTAAAAAACAAACTATATCGTGATGGTGTATCGATCCATGATGATATAATTGCATATGTAGCTAAAAATATTAAGAGCAATATTAGGGAACTTGAAGGGGCTATAATATCATTAATTGCTCAATCTTCCTTTAATAGAGTAGAAATTAATGTAGAACTTGCTAAAGAAATCATAAATCAGTTCGTTAAAAATACAAAAAGAGAAGTCTCCATAGAATATATCCAAAAGGTTGTATCTGAATATTTTCAAATGGAAATAGCAACACTGCAATCTAAGACAAGGAAAAGGCATATAGTCCAAGCTAGGCAACTTGCTATGTATTTTGCTAAAAAATATACTAAAGCATCTCTTGCAAGTATAGGGAGTCAAATTGGTAAAAGAGATCATGCTACCGTTCTTCACGCATGCAAAACAGTTGATAATTTAAGTTTTACCGATAAACAATTCAGAAAGTATGTTGAGGACTTAAATCAAAAATTATCCCTTTAGAACTACCATATTGAAAAAGTCTATTTTAATGGTCTGTCTTGGAAATATATGCAGGTCACCATTGGGCGAAGGTATATTAAAGAGTAAAGTTCCTGAAGAAAAATTCATAATTGATTCAGCTGGTACTGCATCTTATCACATTGGAAGTCCTCCTGATATAAGAAGCATAAAAGTTGCAAAAGATAATAATATAGATATTAGTAAGCAGAGAGCAAGAGCATTTAGATCTGATGATTTTCAAAAGTTTGATATAATTTATGCGATGGATAGTCAAAATTTCAATGATTTGATTTCAATGAGTAAATCAGAGGAGGAAATGCTGAAAGTCAAATTAATTTTAGAAAATAAAAATGTTCCTGACCCATATTATGGAGACATATCCGATTTTAAAAATGTATTTAAACTCTTAGATAAAGTATGTGATCAAATAAGTAGAGAATTACTCCATGAAAAAAAATTTTAGGTCTGAAGGAGAAATTTTTATAATTCCATCTCCAATTGGAAATGATAATATTGATGAAACTTTACCTGGTTTGATAAAAGAAACAATTGCTAAAATCAATCATTATATTGTTGAAAATAAAAAAATATCAAAAAGATTTATAAACAAAATTTGCCCTGAAAAGCAACAGGAAAAAATTGTTTTTTTTGAACTAAACAGATCCAACTCTTATTTGGAAATTGAAGATTTTATTAAACTTTGTCACAAAGGCTTAGATATTGGACTTCTATCTGACGCTGGATGTCCTTGTATAGCAGATCCTGGATCGACAATAATAGATTTAGCTCATAAAAAAAATCTTTCAGTAAGGCCTCTTGTTGGGCCATCATCTATTCTACTTGCTTTGATTAGTTCTGGAATGAATGCGCAAAATTTCACTTTTAATGGCTATTTATCTAGAGACAAAACTTTGCGAAAAAAAAATATTTTTGAACTTGAAAAGAGATTAAAAAGAAATAATGAGACGCAAGTTTTTATTGAAACGCCTTATAGAAATAATCAATTACTTGATGATTTATTGAAACACCTTTCCTTCCAGACTAAACTATGCATAGCATCCAATTTAACAAACAAAAATGAACAGATTAGAACTTTAACTGTCAATGATTGGCGATCAATTAAAAGTGATATTAATATAAACAAAAGTCCAACTATTTTTTTAGTGGGTCAATAATTTTAGCGATATATTTTATTTGCCCTCAACCAATCTGTGTAAATTTTTTTCTTTTTATTATGCTCTCTCAAACTCTTTGAAAATTTATGCCTTCCATTACTGTGCGGATCAACAACAAAAAATAAAAAATTATGATCATTATTATAATTTAAGACTGCATCTATTGATGATATATCGGGCATGCTTATTGGACCTGGAGGTAAACCTTTATTTAAATAAGTGTTATAAGGGGAATTCAATTTTAAATCTTTATAGTAGAGTCTTCTAATTAATGTATCGAAATTACCACTAGTCTTTTTTATTGAAAATAGAACTGTAGGATCAGCTTGTAACTTCATGTTTTTTGCAAGTCTATTTAAATAAACACCAGCAATTATCGGAAGTTCGTCTTTGATATTTGTTTCTTTATGAACTATAGAGGCCAATGTAATAACCTCTTTGGGTGTAAGCTTTATTTTTTCAGCTTTTCTTTTTCTTGATTGATTCCAAAATTTCTTTGATTCAGATAACATTCTATCCCTAAATTCATCAGCGCTTGAATTCCAATAGAAATTATAACTATTTGGTATGAAAATCGATATTAAATTTTCTTTATTTAAATTATTTGATTTAAGAAATGAAGAATTAAAAAAAGATTTTATTAATTGAATACTATCTGGTTCTATTTGATCAGAAATTCTTTTTGCAAGATTTTCAATTATTTCCTGATTATTAAAAGTAACGTTAACGGTTAAAGATTTAGATCTGAGAGTATTAATAATTTCATTATTTCCCATACCCTTATTAATAATATATTTACCTGACCTAACTCTTTCATTATAACCTTTCTTTTTCGCAGCTAAAACAAAATATTGAGTGTTCTTTAAATAGGGATTCAATTTCACTTTTAAATCTGAAAAACTATCTGACTGTTTAATGTATATCGTTGCAGATTTTTGATTGAATTTTGTATTATCCCAGAAAAAAATTTTTTGTACGTAAAAAAAACTAAATAGTCCAAAACCAAAACCAAAAACAAGTATTGTTGTAAAAAATATTTTTTTACTCATATTATTTTTTGAAATATATATTCATCATGGAAATTTTCATCATAGAAATTCCATTTAACTTTTTTTCCAGTTTGGATGAACTTATGTTTTTTAAATAAGTTTATGCTATGTTTATTCTCAGCGGCAATATTAGCATATAGTTGATTAAGAAATAACTGTTTTTTTGCGTAGATTTCAATTAAATCAAGAGAAACGCTTCCAATGCCGTTGGATCGATTTGAGTAATCAACGACTAATCCAATTGCTGCTCTTCTGTGTATAGGCTCAAAATCATATAAATCGATAAATCCTAGAGGAATATTTTTAGAGTCAGCTATTGCAAATTTTATCTGTCGAGACTCAAAAATATCTTTCGAAGAATTTTTTATATACTCTAACAACAAGTGTTTGGAATAAGGAGTAGATCTATTTGAATATTTCCAAAGATTTATGTCATTTTCAATATCAAAAAGGAAATCAATATCGCTTGGCTCTAAAGCTCTTATAGATAGATTTTTCTTGTTGTTACTCACCATTTAATTTTACCTGAAAAAACTTCCTCTGCAGGGCCTTTTAAACATATATCTCTATAAATATCTGACATGAAATTAAATTCAACTTCTAGTATGCCCCCATTTGTTTCCACTTTAATTTTATTAGATTCAGTCAGTTTTAAAAAATGAAACGCAATTGATGATGCAACAGAACCAGTTCCGCATGATAAAGTCTCATCCTCAACTCCTCTTTCATAAGTTCTTATCTTAATTTGAGATGACCCTACAATCTTAACAAAGTTAACATTTACACCTTGTTTTTTATATTTATCGCTATTTCTAATTAATGAACCCTCAACCCTAACATTGATATCATCAAGATTTTCTACCAACTTAACATAATGTGGAGATCCAGTGTCTAAAAATAAAGCACTCTTATCGTGTTCAATTTTCTTTACATCTTTAAGAGATAGAGAAAAAATATTATTGGACTCAGCCTTTGCACTATGAATTCCATCTATTGCTTTAAAAATAACTCTATTTTTCATAAGTCCTTCTTTAACTCTATATGCTACAGCACATCTACTCCCATTGCCACATAATGACCCTTGCTTTCCGTCAGAATTAAAGTAAAACATTTCAAAATCAAATTTATCATGATTTCTTATTACAATTAAACCATCAGCTCCAATTCCAAACTTTCTGTCACATAGTGATCTTATTCTATCAGAGTTTTTAAAAGGAAATTTTTCAGACTGATCATTAATTAATATAAAATCATTTCCTGCTCCATGATATTTTTGAAATTCAAATTCCATTTTTAACAAATTTAAACAAATATAATCCCAAATATAGCTGTTAAATAGAAGTTAAAACAAATGAAGGAAAAAATAGAATTATTAATTTAGCGGACATTTATAATTTAACTATGAAATCTATTCTTAATTTCCTCCTAGTTTTTGTGACAAGTTCTATTTTATCAATATTTATTTATATTAATTATTTTCAAATTAATGATAAAAGAAAAATTGATGAGAAGCCTAAACTTATTCCAACCTCCTATTCGTATAATATTGGCAATAGTAAACTACAAAAAACTGATTTTACAAATGCGGCAGAAAAAACTATTAATGCTGTAGTCCATGTAAAAAATACAAGTACTCAGGATGATCAATACTCATGGTTATATAGAAACTTTTATGGAATTGATTCAGATAGAGAAAAAATCGGAACAGGTTCTGGTGTAATTGTATCTCCAGATGGTTATATAATAACTAACTTTCACGTTATTGAGAACGCTAACCAAATTGAAGTTACAACCAATAAAAATAAAAGTTATGCAGCAACTTTGATTGGAGTTGATGCCAATACTGATTTAGCAGTTCTCAAAATCAATGCTAACACTCCATTTCCTTATATTCCTTTTGGAAATTCCGATAATTCCAGAGTTGGTGAGTGGGTTTTAGCCGTTGGAAATCCTTTCAATCTTAATTCAACTGTAACTGCTGGAATTATAAGTGCGAAATCAAGAGATTTAAGTGAATACGATCAAAAAAATCAATCTTTCATACAAACAGATGCTGCAGTTAATATGGGTAACAGTGGAGGCGCACTTGTAAATACTTATGGTGAATTAATAGGAATCAATACAGCAATACAGTCAATTTCTGGAGGATTTGTAGGTTATGCATTTGCAGTCCCGAGTAATATTGTTAGAAAAGTATTCGAGGATATTTTAGAATTTGGAGATGTTCAAAAAGGATTACTTGGTGTAACAGGAAATGCTTTAAATGATGAACTTGCTAAAAGATATGATACAGATGAAACAGAAGGTTTTTACATAAATTCTACAGAAGAAAATTTAGGGGCTGATCGGGCAGGTTTAATGCAGGGAGATATAATTAAGCAAGTAGACGATGTTAAAATCAATAGGTTTTCTGATCTCACTGGATACCTCTCCTCCAAAAGACCTGGAGATAAGGTTACGGTTGTCTATATACGTGATTCTAAAGAATACAAAACTACAGTAACTTTGAGAAAAACGAACAGAACCTTATTCCTTGGAATGGAGTTAAGAAACAAAACTGAAGATGATAAAGCTAGATATATTGATTTAAATACAACTCATGGTGTAGTCATATCAAGGATTGAAAATAGAAGGCTTTATAATCTTGGCATTAAGGAGGGTTATCTTATTTTAGAAATAAATGATGAAAAAATTTATGAAGTTGGTCAAATTGAAAAGATTCCTCTAAGGTCAATCTCAAGTATTCTTTTCTTGGATAATAATGGCCAAAAAGAAAGAATATTATTTGAATAAATATATTTTCAGAAAATTAATTACTGTGAGAATCGATATAATAACACTTTTTCCGGAATTACTATCAAGTCCTTTTGAAAGCTCAATATTAAAAAGAGCAATTGCTTCTAATTTGGTAAAAATTAACTTTCATAACTTAAGAGATTATGCTCAAAATAAGTATAAGCAAGTTGATGATTATCAATATGGTGGAGGCTCTGGAATGGTTATTAAAATTGAACCAATAGATAGATGTATAAATTATTTGAAGAATAAAAATAATTATGAAGAAGTTATATATCTAACTCCACAAGGAGAAAAACTTACTCAAAAGATCTCTAATAAACTATCTTTAAGTAAAAACATTATAATAATTTGCGGACACTATAAAGGTATAGATCAAAGAGTAAGAGATCATTTAGTTACAAAAGAAATATCAATTGGTGATTTTGTTTTGTCTGGAGGCGAACTTGCAGCATGCATTCTTTGTGATAGTATTATAAGATTAATTCCTGGAGTTCTTGGTGATGAAACATCAGCTTTATCAGATAGCTTCCAAGATCAACTTCTTTCATATCCAATTTACACTAGACCTGAAAAATATAAAGACTGGAGAGTGCCTAAAATTCTATTGTCCGGTGATTTTAAAAAAATTAATTCTTGGCGAGAAAAAAATGCATTAGAAAAAACTAAGAGGATTAGACCAGATCTTCTCAAAAATTAAATAATAATACTTTTATCATAAATTAATTTAACATAGATCTCTTTGATGTTTATTGTTTTAATAAAAAAAGTACTAAATTTGCACGCGTTTATTTTATTAAAATAAATTCTTATTTAGATTAAAATGGAAAGTCTTATATCAACTGTACAGGAAACCTTCATAAATAAAAAAGATTTTCCAGCTTTTTCCTCTGGAGATACAATTACTGTTTATTACGAAATTCGTGAAGGAGAAAAAGTTAGAACCCAATTTTTTAAAGGTGTTGTAATACAAATTAAAGGAGAGGGTCTAACAAAGTCATTTACAATTAGAAAAATGTCAGGTACTTATGGTGTTGAAAGAATTTTTCCTCTTAACCTACCTTCTATCCAAAAAATTGAAATCAATAAAAAGGGTAAGGTTAGAAAATCCAGAATTTATTACTTCAAAGAATTAAGAGGTAAAAAGGCCCGAATCAAAGAAAGATAAGCCTTATCATATTTTCATCAAATCTATATCCACATGAGAAAGATTAAAGTCACAAATCCAATTGTTGAAATTGATGGGGATGAAATGACAAGAATCATATGGAAATTTATTAAGGAGAAATTAATTTTACCATATCTTGATTTGAATATTATTTATTATGATTTAGGTATTGAATCAAGAAACGATTCAGAAGATCAAATTACAATAGATGCTGCGAATGCTATTAAAAAATATAATGTTGCAATAAAATGTGCCACTATAACGCCTGATGAAGAGAGAGTCAAAGAATTTAATCTCAAAAAGATGTATCGATCCCCAAATGGTACTATTAGAAATATTGTTGGTGGAACTGTTTTTAGGGAACCTATAATCCTAAATAATATACCACGATATGTACCTGGGTGGGAAAGACCAATTTGTATTGGAAGACATGCTTTTGGCGATCAATATAAAGCAACTGATGTTATCACAAGCGGAAAGGGTAAATTAACTATGACTTTTACACCTGAAAATGGAGGTGAATCTAAAACTTGGGAGGTCTATAAATTTGAAGAAGATGGTATAGCAATGACTATGTTTAACATTGACTCTTCCATATATGGATTTGCTAGATCTTGTATGAATAGAGCTCTAGACAAAGGATGGCCATTATTTTTTTCAACAAAAAATACAATTCTTAAAGCATACGATGGAAGATTCAAAGAAATATTTGAAAAGGTCTATAACGATGAATTTAAATCAAAATTTGAAAAAATTGGAATTTACTATGAACACAGACTTATTGATGATATGGTGGCTTGTGCAATGAAATGGAAAGGTGGTTTTGTCTGGGCCTGTAAAAACTATGACGGAGACGTTCAGTCAGATACTGTTGCCCAAGGTTTTGGATCATTAGGATTGATGACTTCTACCCTACTTACTCCTGATGGAAAAACATTGGAGGCGGAGGCTGCTCATGGAACAGTTACAAGGCATTACAGGGAGCATATTAAAGGTAACAAAACTTCTACTAATCCAATTGCTTCAATTTTTGCCTGGTCAAGAGGACTAGAGCATCGTGGAAAGCTTGATGATAATCAAAAATTAATTAATTTTTGTTCTATTTTAGAGAAGGTTTGTATTAGTACTATTGAAAATGGAAGTATGACAAGGGACCTTGCATTACTTTTACATGGTGAAGAATTAAATGAATCAGACTATCTTAATACACAAGATTTTTTGGATTTAATAAAATCAAATCTTGAAAAAGAACTCTCGTAAGATTTTATTAAATTACATTAAAATGGAAATTTCCAAACACAGTTATGGATTTTAAAAGAATCACTGAAAAAGATTCTAATTACAATAATCTTGAAGTAAAATCTATTCTAGAACTACTAGAGAATATACATGTAGAAGATTTAATTGCAGTTAAAGCTGTATCAAACTCTCTGCCGCAAATAAAAAACCTGATTTCTAAACTTGAAAATAAATTAAAAAATAATGGCCGATTGTTCTACATTGGAGCAGGAACAAGTGGTCGGCTTGGTGTTTTAGATGCTTCGGAGTGTCCTCCAACCTTTGGAACTGATCCTGAAAAAGTTGTTGGAGTCATTGCAGGTGGAAATAAGGCTCTAAGTAAATCTATCGAAAATGCAGAAGATGATGGTGATCGAGGGTGGGAAGATCTTAATAAATATAATATAGGGAGCAAAGACTTTGTTATTGGTATAACAGCTTCAGGAACAACTACATATGTTGTAGAGGCAATAAAAAAATGTGTTGAAAATAATATTTTAACTGGATGTATTACTTCTAATCCAAATAGTCCCGTTGCTAATCATTGTGATTTTCCAATTGAAATTAATGTTGGTCCTGAATTTTTGACTGGCAGCTCAAGAATGAAATCAGGAACTGCTCAGAAATTAATATTAAATATGATCACTACTGTTAGTATGATTCGGCTTGGTAGAGTAAAAGGAAATAAAATGATTGACATGCAATTAACCAATAAAAAATTAAATGAAAGAGCTGTTAAAATACTCATGGGTGAATTAGGAGTTGATAAAAAAAAAGCATCAGATCTTTTATCAAAGCATAAGAGTGTAAGGACTGTTTTAAATAATTTTAATGAAAAATAAAGATTTAAAAAAAGGTTTAAAAAGACTAATGATATGCATTTTTTTGTGCTTTCTTGGTCCAGTTGTTTTATCTCAAGCATTTAAAAATGAAGAGCATCCCTATTATCTTCCAGTATTATTTATTGGCTTAACAATTATGATATCTGCAATTTCTTACGGTGCTTGGGGGATTCTGACAATTACTAGAGCTCTCTTAGAAGAAAAAAATAATTAATCAGTAACTATTTTTTACAAGTCCTCCATTATCTTTACCATCATTTTTAGTTATGATTAAAATTAAATTTCCAGATAATTCTTCAAGAGAATATAAAAAAGGGATAACCGCTATTGAAATTGCCAAAGATATTAGTCCTGGTCTTGCTAAAAATGTTTTATCGGTAAATTTTGATGGTGAAATTATTGAAGCATCAACCAAGATTCATACAAATGGGAAAATTAAATTTTATACATGGCAAAACAAAGAAGGAAAAATGGCATTCTGGCACTCTTCAGCCCATGTATTGGCCCAAAGTATTTTATCTATTTATCCAGAAGCTAAATTGACAATTGGGCCTCCAATTGATAATGGGTTTTATTATGATGTAGATTTTGGAAATATTTCATTTTCTGAAAGTGACTTACTAACATTAGAAAAAAAGTTTATTGAATTTGCAAGACAAAAGTTTGAATTCAAAATCCGAAATGTAAAGAAAGAAGATGCATTAGAGTTTTATAAAAAAGAAAATAATTCATACAAATTAGAATTAATTCAAGATTTAAATGATGGAGAAATAACTTTTTGCGATCATAGTGACTTTACTGATCTTTGTAAAGGCGGACATATACCAAATACAGGATTCATCAAAGCGGTTAAACTTCTAAATATAGCTGGTGCGTATTGGAGAGGAAATGAAAAAAATAAGCAGTTAACAAGAGTTTATGGAATATCCTTCCCTAAACAAAAAGAACTCTCTGAATATCTTCAAAGAATTGAAGAGGCTAAAAAAAGAGATCATAGAAAGTTAGGAAAAGAACTAGAATTATTTATGTTTTCTGAAAAAGTGGGTCAAGGATTACCCTTATGGTTGCCAAAGGGAACTGTTTTAAGAGAGAATCTTGAAACGTTTTTAAAAAAAGCACAGAACAAAGCTGGATATAAGCAAGTCATTTCTCCTCATATTGGGAATAAAGAGCTATATGAGATATCAGGACATTATGAAAAATATGGTCATGATAGCTTTCAGCCTATCCAAACGCCCTCAGAAAATGAAACTTTTCTATTAAAACCTATGAATTGTCCTCATCATTGCGAAATCTATAGTTCTAGGCCCTATAGCTATAAAGAATTACCGGTAAGGTTTTCTGAATTTGGAACTGTATATAGATATGAACAAAGTGGAGAATTACATGGACTTACAAGAGTAAGGGGATTTACTCAAGATGATGCGCACATATTTTGTACCCCTGAACAATTATTGGATGAGTTCATTGGGGTTATTGATCTAGTATTATATGTATTTGAATCCCTTGGATTTAACAATTTTGAAGTTCAAGTTTCTCTCAGAGATAAAAGCAATCCTGACAAATATATTGGCAATGAACTTCAGTGGGATTTAGCTGAAAAAGCCATTCTAGATTCTGCTAATCAAAAAAAATTGAATTACACAATAGAGTATGGTGAGGCTGCTTTTTATGGGCCAAAATTGGATTTCATGGTCAAGGATGTTCTTGAAAGAAAGTGGCAATTAGGAACAATACAAGTTGACTATAATTTACCTGAAAGATTTAATTTATCCTTTAAAGGCAAGGATAATAAACTTCACAGACCTATTATGATCCACAGAGCCCCATTTGGAAGTATGGAAAGGTTTGTTGCTATTTTATTAGAACAAACTGCTGGAGATTTTCCACTATGGTTAACTCCTAATCAAGTTTCAATTCTAATTGTTAGTGAAAAGTATGAGAAATATGGGTATAAAGTTTTGAATTTTTTAGAAAAAAACGATATTCGCACTTCCATTGATAATAGAAATGAGACAATTGGAAAAAAAATTCGTGAGGCAGAATTAAAAAAAGTTCCATACATGATAATTTTGGGCGAAAAAGAGAGAAATGAAAGTAACTTATCTGTAAGAAAAAGGAAAAAAGGAGATTTAGGCAAAATGAGCTTGAATGATTTTGTGTCATTAATTAATGAAGAATTGTCAAAAAGTATAGCTAAATTTGAAAAATAATCTAAAAATTTGAGTCATAGCAATAAGAAGAAGAAGATTTAGAGGTCCCGCAAGAGTTTTTAAGGAAAACCCTCATAAAATTAATGAAAAGATAACTTCAAGTGAAGTTCGCTTGGTAGGAGAAAATGTTGAAGTTGGAGTTTATAATCTTTCCAAAGCACTAGTTTTAGCTGGGCAAATTGGGCTTGATCTTGTTGAAATATCGCCAAAAGCTTCTCCACCAGTATGTAAAATTGTTGACTACAAAAAGTTTTTGTATGAGCAGAAAAAAAGAGAAAAAAATTTAAAATCAAAGACAACAAAAGTTGTTGTTAAAGAAATTAGATTTGGCCCTCAAACAGATGAACACGATTATGAATTCAAAAAAAAGCATGCAATCAAATTTTTAAATGATGGAGCGAAATTAAAAGCTTTTGTGTTTTTTAAAGGAAGATCTATTGTTTTTAAGGAACAGGGGCAAATTTTACTTTTAAGACTTGCACAAGATTTAGAAAGTTTTGGTAAAGTTGAACAATTGCCTCAATTAGAAGGTAAAAGAATGATAATGTTAATTACACCTAAAAAAAAATAATTATTTAAATAAAGTATTATGCCTAAAATGAAAACTAAATCTAGTGCAAAAAAGAGATTTAAGCTAACTGCAACTGGAAAGATTAAACGTAAGCATGCCTTTAAGAATCATATACTTACGAAAAAATCTAAAAAACGAAAATTAAAACTAACACATTCAGCTACAGTTAACAAAAAGGATGTCAAAAGTATTAAAGAACAGCTTCGTTTAAAATAAAACTAAAAAAATATAATTGATAGTATAAATTCTATTAAGAAGTGTTAATTTTGTCACCTAAAATTTAAAAAATGCCTAGATCTGTAAATTCTGTCGCTTCAAGAAAAAGACGAAAGAAAATTATTAAACTGGCCAAAGGTTATTTTGGAAGGAGAAAAAATGTTTGGACTATCGCTAAAAATGCAGTAGAGAAAGCATGGAGTTATGCTTATCGAGATAGACGCACAAAAAAGAGGAATTTTCGTTCACTTTGGATTACTAGAATTAATGCTGCTTCAAGAGTCCATGGGTTAACATATTCCGAGCTAATGCTTAAGGTGAAAAATAATAATATTAAACTTAACAGAAAAGTCATTGCGGATCTTGCAGTGAATAATCCTGAGGCATTCAAAGCATTAGTGGAAAAAATCAAGTAATTATTTAGTAAAAAGATCTATCTATTAAACCATGTTTAAAGGTCCAAAAATTTATCATAATCCAAGGTGCAGAAAATCAAGAGAGGCACTAAATTATCTTAACGAATGTGGCTATAGCGTTGAGATTATTAAATATTTTGAAACTAAATTAACCTCTAAGGATATCTCTAAACTTTTAAATAAAATAAATCTAAAACCTATTGAAATAACCAGAAAAAATGAAATTATCTGGAAAAAAAAATTTTCAAAAATGAATTTGAAAGAAGATCAATTAATTGATGTTCTATCAGAAAACCCCTCTCTTATAGAACGACCAATTGTTGAGTATGAAAATTCTGGTGTCCTGGCTCGCCCTATTGAGAATTTAATATCGTTTGATCAAAAAGTAGGGGGATTAAATAAGTAATTGGTTAAATAATTAAAATATATATGAAAGTATATCTTCTCAATTTAATTTTTTTATTATTCACTATAACCTTATTTGCACAAAGACCAGCTCAATCTTACGGGTCAATTTCAAAAAAAATAGTTGAGGGAAAAGTTATAGATAGTGAGACAAACCAGGCTTTAGAATACGCTACCATAACATTTATTAATAAAAGGAATTCAAATCTTCTTCAAGGAGGCATAACAGATTCTGCTGGAAACTTTAAAGTAGATATTTTCCCAGGACTATACGATATTTCGATTGATTTCATTGGATTTGAGTCATATCTTCAAGAAGCCGTCATGATCAGAGAATCAATAAATTTAGGTGAAATAAAGCTTAATATTTTAGTAGATCGTCTTGAGGGTGTTGAATTAATGGCTGAAAGAACTGAAGTGGAAATAAGATTGGATAAAAGAATTTATAATGTAGGAAAAGATATTACTGTTAGAGGAGGAAGTGTAGCGGATGTTTTGGATAATGTCCCATCAGTTTCTGTTGATGTGGAAGGAAATGTATCTCTCAGAGGTAATAGTAGTGTTAGAATCCTTATAAATGGAAAACCCTCTGGGCTTGTAGGGCTTTCTGGCCCTCAGGGACTTCAGCAGCTTCCAGCCGAATCAATTGATAAAGTTGAAGTAATTACATCCCCATCAGCAAGATACGATTCAGAAGGTACTGGTGGTATACTAAACATTATATTGAAAAAACAAGAATTAATAGGCGTGAATGGTAATTTTGTTCTTAATGGTGGTTTTCCAAAAACATATGGTGGTTCAGCAAGTGTTAATTTTAGAAATGAAAAGTTTAATGTTTTTACTGTTAATTCTATAAGACAAAGTAGATCCAAGGGATTTTATTACAATGACAATGAATATTTCAATGGGAATGACCCAAGCACTTTCCTTGAAGAGGAAAGAAAACCATTAAGGGACAATGGAAGCATTTTTACGAATTTAGGAATTGAATTTTACCTAAAAGAAAATACCTCTTTAATATTAAGTGGTTTTTATAGAGATAGGAAAGGAGATAGTGAAACAAAAAACGATATTAAGCAAACTAATTCTTTAAATAATCTGATTAGCAGATCAAATCGAGTTGAGAATGAAACAGATGATGACAAATCATATCAATTCAGTGCAAATTTTGATTCTGAATTAGATGACAAAGGTCAAAAATTAACATTAGTTGCTCAGTATGAAAAGAGCAAAGAAGATGAGGATGGTAGCATTGAAAATCAGGTTTTATTTCCAGATGTTTCAGATTTAACTTATGAAAGTGTTAAACAATACGAAGATCAAAACAGAACTCTTCTTCAGGGAGATTATGTTCTTCCAATTGACGAAAACACTCAGTTTGAAATTGGATATAGAGGAAGTTTCTTAAACCAGGAAACAGATTATGAGGTTTCTTATTTAGATCAAGGAATTTTTCGAGTTGATAATAACCTATCAAATGTATTATTTTACAAAGAGTATATAAATGCTGCTTATACTCAATATGGGAAAAAAATTGATAAATTTTCTTATCTATTGGGTTTAAGGATGGAAAACTCAAATATTACTATAAATCAAAAAACCACAAACGATAATAACTTAAAAAAATATACTGATTGGTTTCCAACAATCAATCTGTCATACGAGTTTGATGAGACAAAAAGTATAACTCTTGGTTACAGTAGAAGACTTAGGAGGCCATGGTCAAGATTTTTAAATCCATTTCCATCAAGAAGTAGTATAACAAATATCTTTAAAGGTAATCCTGACTTAGATCCAAGTTATTCAAATGCATACGACTTTGGATATCTAAAAAGATGGGATAAATTTACTTTAAATGGGTCAGTTTATTTTCAAAAATCTACCAGTGTTTATCAATTTATTACTGTCAATACTGGAGAAACTGCTATTATAAGTGGAGATAGAAATGACCCCGAAAACCCGGCTATTGAAGTTCCAGTTATATTAAGAACTCCTATAAATCTTGCTGAAGAAAAAAGATATGGGACAGAATTTAATTTAAGTTTCACCCCATCTAGAAAAGTCCGTCTTAACGGAAATTTCAATTTATTTAGCTCCCAACTTGTTGGAGAATATCAAAATATAGATTTTGGAGCAACTAATTTAAGGTGGTATGCTAGATTAAATAGTACTATACGGCTTCCAGGTAAAATAGATTGGCAATTGAGAATGCGATATTCTGGACCGTCAGAAAACTCTCAAACAAAAACCCAAGGAAATTTTGTGCTTTCAGGAGCATTAAATAAAGATTTCTTAAAAGATAAAGCAACAATTTCATTCAGAGCCAGTGACGTTTTCAATTCTGGGAGAAGAATTTCAGAAACAATTACTCCAAATTTTAAAGGATATGGTGAGTTTCAATGGAGAACACCAACATATATTTTCACTATTACCTATAGGCTAAACCAAAAGAAGTATGAAAGAAGAAGGGGTCAAAATCAAAATTACAATGCAGAAGAAGCTGGTGGTGAATTTGATATTTAAAAATTATTACTTTTTTCTTTTCTTACTTCTATCCTTAATTCTCTGAAGAAAAGAACCGGTGATCCAATAAGGAATTACGAATAAAAGTAAAAAAATCATTAGCCAAAAGCCCATTGTTAGGATACTTAAAAAAGCAATGAAACCTAAGTATTGATCAAATTCAACCATAAGATTATATTATAAACAAATTTACAATAAAAAATATTGAAAGATTTCATTAACTTAAAAAAAATCTATTAATTACTCAAAAGAGATTATTTTTGTAATAAAATCTTACAAATGAATTATAGAATTGAGCAAGATACATTAGGAAAGGTTAAAGTCCCTATAGATGCTTACTGGGGTGCTCAAACAGAAAGATCTAGAGGTAACTTTAAAATTGGGCCTGAATCCTCAATGCCTATTGAGATAATTCATGGATTTGCGATTTTAAAAAAAGCTGCTGCTTATACAAATCATGAGCTTGGTGTTCTTGATGTAAAAAAAAGAGATTTAATAGCAAAAGTTTGTGATGAAATAATTGAAGGTAAATTAAACGATGAATTTCCTCTGGTTATCTGGCAGACCGGTTCTGGGACCCAAACTAATATGAATGTTAATGAAGTTATTTCAAATAGATCTCATGTATTGTTAGGTAATAAATTAGGAGAGGGCGATGTTTTTGTTAAACCAAATGATGATGCAAACAAATCTCAATCTTCAAATGACACATTCCCTACTGCAATGTATATTGCTTGTTATAAAAAAATTACTGATGTAACAATTCCAGGTCTTTCTAAATTAATTGAATCAATTAAGGCTAAATCTAAAGAATTTGAAAAAGTTATTAAAATTGGAAGAACACATCTCATGGATGCGACACCTATAACTCTTGGTCAAGAATTTTCTGGTTATTATACTCAAATAGAATATGGCCTTAAAGCTTTAAAAAATTCTTTGCCTCATTTATCTGAAATTGCTCTTGGGGGAACTGCAGTTGGAACTGGTTTGAATACTCCGAAAGGATACTCTGAATTAGTGGCAAAATATATTTCAAAATTTTCTGGTATTTCATTTATTTCTGCAAAAAATAAATTTGAGGCTCTGGCCGCTCATGATGCTATAATTGAAAGTCATGGTGCGATAAAACAACTTGCTATTTCTTTAAATAAAATTGCTAACGATATTCGTATGATGGCTTCTGGTCCAAGATCTGGAATTGGAGAACTAATAATTCCATCAAATGAACCAGGAAGTTCAATTATGCCAGGTAAAGTAAATCCTACCCAATGTGAGGCATTAACAATGGTCTGTGGTCAGGTAATAGGTAACGATACTGCAATTTCATTTGGTGGTGCACAAGGACACTATGAATTAAATGTCTTTAAACCATTAATGTCATCAAATCTTCTAGTTTCAGCTAGATTGATAGGTGATGCGTGTCAAAGTTTTGCTAAAAATTGTATAGATGGCATCCAAGCAAATAAAAAGAAGATCAATCAGTTTCTTAATGATTCTCTTATGCTTGTTACAGCTTTAAATACAAAAATTGGATATTACAAAGCCGCTGAAATTGCAAATAAGGCTTTTACAGAAGAGATTACTCTTAAAGAAGCAGCTATATTACTTAATTATGTTACTTCTAAAGAATTTGATGAGTGGGTAGATCCTAAAAAGATGATTTGAAAAGTCAAATTATACTCTACCTCTTAAAGCATTGAAAGCCCATGCAATAGCATAAAAACCTACACCTGCCACAGAAAATCCAATCGCATGGTCAGGATACTTTAAAAAACCTAAGAGAATTAAGGCTGTTCCAAACAAAAAAAGTATTAAAGAGGAATAACCAAAAATTTTATTTTTATTTAGCCCCAAGGTTGAGATTTTAATTAAGTCAAAAATATAATTTTTTTTTATTGTTTTAAAAATAATATTTGGTTATAATTATTCATTATTACTTTAGTAAAAAAAATAAAAATGAATCTTGAGTTTGAAAAAAATAAAGATCACAATAAACTTTTGCTTTCAGAAATAAATCAGCTTTATTCTAAAATTAAGCAGGGCGGTTTGGCTAAAAAACAAGATGTAAAAATTAAAGATCACCAAAAAATGACAGCTCGTGAAAGAATTAACTATTTAATAGATAATAATTCTTCGTATTATGAAATTGGAGCTTTTGCTGGTTATGAGATGTATGAAGATGTTGGCGGATGTCCATCAGCAGGAGTAGTTGTAATCATAGGTTATGTTTCTAATAAATTATGTGTTATAGTTGCTAATGACTCTTCTGTTAAAGCAGGCTCTTGGTTCCCAATAACTGCAAAAAAAAATCTTAGAGCTCAAGAAATCTCAATGGAAAACAAAATACCCATCATTTACCTTGTTGATAGTGCTGGGGTATATCTTCCAATGCAGGATGAAATTTTTCCTGATAAATATCATTTTGGTAGAATTTTTAGAAATAACGCTAAAATGAGTAGTGATGGTATTATTCAAATTGCAGCTGTAATGGGAAGTTGTGTAGCTGGTGGTGCTTATTTACCAATAATGTCAGATGAATCTATAATTGTAAATAAAACAGCAAGTATTTTCTTAGCTGGTAGCTACCTGGTTAAAGCCGCAATCGGTGAGGAAATTGATAATGAAACATTAGGTGGTGCTTCAACTCATTGTGAGATTAGTGGCATAACCGATCATAAAGCTTCTGATGATAAAGATGCATTAAATAAAATTCGCTCTTTAATGAGCAAGATTAGTTCAAGTCAGAATGCTTGTTTTAATAGAATAAAATCAGAGGAACCTAAAAAGTCAGTAGATGAAATCTACGGAATATTACCAAGAGATAAAACTAAGCCTTATAACAGCTTTGAAATCATTGAAAGGTTAATTGATGAAAATTCTTTTGATCAATATAAAGCAGATTTTGGAAAAACAATTATCACTGGATATGCGAGAATAGATGGTTGGGCAGTTGGAATTATATATAACCAGAGAGAAATGGTAAAAAATAAAAAGGGTGAAATTCAATACGGTGGAGTTATTTATAGTGATTCTGCTGATAAAGCGACAAGATTTATTGCAAATTGTAACCAAAGAAAAATTCCTATGGTATTTCTTCAAGATGTTACTGGATTCATGGTTGGAAGTAATGCTGAACATGGAGGAATTATTAAGGATGGAGCAAAAATGGTTAATGCAGTTGCAAATTCTGTAGTACCAAAATTTACTGTAATAATTGGCAATTCATTTGGCGCTGGAAATTATGCAATGTGCGGAAAGGCATTTGATCCAAGACTAATAGTTTCCTGGCCAGGAGCTAAACAAGCTGTTATGGGAGGAGATCAAGCTGCAAAAGTTATCTTACAAATGGAAAAATCAAAATTAAAAAAGATCAATAAGAAAATTAGCTCAAAAGTTGAAAAGGAATTGCATAGTAAAATTAAAGCTAAATATGAATACCAATCGAACCCAACATATGCTGCATCAAGATTATGGATAGATGCAATTATTGACCCAATTGAAACTAGAAAATGGATTAGTATGGGAATTACGATGGCAAACCATTCACCAGTAAATGAAAAATTCAATATGGGTATCCTTCAGGTTTAAATTAAAGTTTTCCAAATAATCTTGATTTAAAACCAGTCCAATTATATTTTTTATAAAAAATAAATAGTAAAAGAGGATAAAATATAATAAATGAAAGGATTAACTCTTTTGACAGTGATGGTTCTCCAGTATATTTTAAAATTGATTCAGTCTGAAAAACAGTCCAATCGGCAGTAACCAAAAGGGCTGCAAAAAGATTATTTGATGCATGGACACCCAAAGCTAATTCAATTCCTTCGTCCATCAGAGTCATAATACCTAAAACTAATCCTGTCCCCATATACCACCAGACAAGATTATAACCTAATTTATCAACTTCAGGGTTAGCTAAATGTAAACATCCAAAAATTATTGATGTCATAAAGAGTGGAGCCCATTTGTTTCTAAATAATCCAGCAAATCCTTGCATTAAATATCCTCTAAAGAGATATTCTTCAAAACTGGTCTGAAGAGGAATTAAAATAATTCCAATGCATAAAAGAATGATGAAAGGAGTTAATTTAAAATTAATCTCATATTCTTCAGGACTAATTATGTAGCCAGATAAAATAATCGTTGAGGAAAGAAACCCCCATATAGCAAAAGAGAAAAAAACTCTATTCCAATCAATACTATTTCTGGAAGTCGCAACAATTCTCATGTCTTGTTGATGTAACTTTTTTAATATGAACCAGAGTCCTAAAAGAGAAATGGCAAATGGAAGAAGCATCAAAAATAATCCAGTATTAGACGGAATTAATGAAAAAATATCAGTTGGATCGGTAAGTTCTTGATCTGATATATTTTGGGTGATCAAATAAACAAATAATGGTATTTGCCCTAGTATATTAAAAATGATAATTAGAAATGATCCGAGTAAGTACTTTAAAAAGTCTTTTGGTTTTAAATTAACTTGACTAAGAAACATAATGCTATAAATTAATAAAGAATGTAAGACTCAAAATTAAAGCAAAACAGAAAAAAATTTGATAATAGATGGTCTGAATATTATATTTAATAAGATCTCTCGAATCAAATTTTTTTATTAATCCAAAGGAAATATAAAATCCATAAATCGCTAATAAAATCAAAATAATATTAAAAACATCTTTATTAAATCCATCAATAGCTGTAAAAATAGTTTCTGATACTATAAATGTTAGTAAAATAACCAAAACAGTGTTAAATAAATATATCCACCTAGAGGCTTTTTTACCAAGTAAAACAACTAGATTAATCTTACCTGTCTTTTTATCAGAGGTGTAATCAGGAAACTGGTTAATAAATAAAATGTTAGTAGTTAGTAAACCAAGAGGGCAGCCAATTAAAATGAAATTAGAAATTGATTCGACAGAAAAATCATATGATGATGAGGACATTGCAAAAGCGCTTCCAAGAGTTAATAAAGGACCAAAAGCTAAAAAAATAGTAAGCTCACCAAGACCTTTTCTGCCAGAAAATCTGAGAGGTTTTGCAGTATAAAAATAACCAAGCAAAATTGCAATTAAAGCAATAATAATCATTCCATATATATTGTTTAAACTTGATGTAACTATATAACTGTTTATACATACAAACACTAATGACACAAGTGCTAAAATTAGCATGATATTTGCTAAAGTTTTAGTTTTAGAAAGAGTTGTTAGACCTAATTCAATAGCTCTACTCCCACCAGAGATTTGAGCACCTCTGAGGACCAATGATTTATCCCCCACATTAAAATACTCTGAGTTAGCTTCATCAGTGCCATAACTCACATCGTAATAATCATTATAAAGATTAGAGAATAAATGTAAACAGGCAACTCCAAAAATAGAAATTATTGAATTAAGTAGGCTAACATTTCCTAAAACGGCAAGGAAACATGAAACGACAATCATAGGTAAAATACAAGCTAATGTGAATCCGCCTCTTGTAATTGCTATTCCTTTAAAAAATTTTGTTAAATAAGTTATAGGAATATCTACATCATCTTTGATTTCTTTTGTTATTCCACAATAACCTGTTTGATCTTTATCTTTTCCATTTGCAAAATTTGGTGTAATGACAATTTCAGCATTAAATTCAGAACCATCTTTTTTTAGAAACTTTGTACGGACAGTGGTTTTTCCATACTTGTTTGCTTTGTTTAGCCAACCAAGAACGTTTTGTATAACAATCTCGCCAGGTGAAAAAATTGAAACTCTTTTTTTTCCAATAAGTTCATCTTTTTTATATCCAAACAAGCTCAAGGCGCCTTGATTCATTTCTTGAATGACACCTTCCATGTCACAAATTATAACACTTTTCATATAAGAATTTTAATTCGCCAAATATATATGATTTTCTATGTGAATGAAAGATAATTAATTATTATTTTTTAATGCGAGTATAAGTTGTGAGTTTACTAATTGAAATCAACTGATTTTTTTCGTTGACTGTTCTAATTTCCCATAGCTGTATAGTTTTTCCAAGATGGATTGGCTTTGCTGTCGCCATAATATTCCCATTTTTAACAGATTTAATATGGTTTGCATTGATTTCGATTCCCCTTATAATAAGGTTTGGATTTTTGGTAAGAACCGCAACAGCAGCACTTCCAACAGTTTCTGCTAATGCGACTGTAGCTCCTCCATGTAAAATCCCGTCAGGTTGATAAACTTTTTCATTAACAGGCATACTTGCTGTGAGAAAATCATTTCCAACATCAACAAATTTTATCCCAAGAGTTTTGAGTAAACCCTTGTCGGCTATCTGGTTACATATCTTCAAGATATCTTCTTTGGCCATAAAAAAATAATATAATTATCTTTTATTTAACCTCTTCAAAGTCAACATCTTGAACATCATCTCCTTTATCTTTTGATTTTTTATTTTCTTTTCTGCCTTTTGATGATTTTGGCTTTCCTTTATTAGGTTCTTGAGCAGATGCATCTGCTTGGGCTTTATACATTTCCTCTGAAGCATTTTTCCAAGCTTCATTAATTTTTTCTAGAGCTGAATCAATTTTTGATAAATCTTTAGATTCATATGCCTTTTTTAAATTATCCAGTGCGTTTTCAATAGGCTTCTTTTTGTCATCTGATAATTTTTCTCCAAACTCTTTTAGTTGCTTTTCAGTTTGAAATATCATCTGGTCTGCACTGTTTAGCTTTTCAACTTCCTCCTTAACTTTTTTGTCAGACTCTGCATTGGCTTCTGCATCTTTCTTCATTTTTTCAATCTCTTCTTCAGTTAATCCTGAAGATGCTTCAATCCTAATATCTTGTTGTTTACCAGTTGCTTTATCTTGAGCACTAACTTTTATAATTCCATTGGCGTCAATATCAAATGTTACTTCGATTTGAGGCGTGCCTCTTGGAGCTGGAGGGATTCCGTCTAAATGAAATCTTCCTATAGTTTTATTATCAGCAGCCATAGATCTTTCACCTTGCAAAACATGAATTTCAACAGAGGGTTGATTGTCTGCTGCTGTTGAGAATATTTGTGATTTTTTAGAAGGGATTGTAGTGTTTGCATCTATTAATTTTGTCATTACAGCTCCCATAGTCTCAATTCCCAGGGACAAAGGTGTAACGTCTAAAAGTAAAACATCTTTAACGTCTCCTGTCAAAACTCCACCTTGAATTGCTGCGCCGATTGCAACAACTTCGTCAGGATTTACTCCTTTAGAGGGTTTTTTTGAAAAGAATTTTTCAACTTCATTTTGAATGATTGGTATTCTTGTTGAACCTCCCACCAAAATAACTTCATTGATATCATTTGTTGATAATCCCGCATCATCAAGAGCTTTTTGGACAGGTTGCATTGATCTTTTTACCAGATTATCAGATAATTGTTCAAATTTGGAGCGAGTTAAAGTCTTTACTAGGTGTTTTGGTCCACTGGATGTGGCTGAAATATATGGTAAGTTAATCTCAGTTTGAGTCGAAGAAGAGAGTTCAATCTTGGCTTTTTCTGCAGCTTCCTTCAGGCGCTGAAGAGCCATGGGATCACTTTTTAAGTCAATATCTTCAGATTTTTTGAATTCATCAGCAAGAAAATCAATTATTACTTGATCAAAATCATCGCCTCCAAGATGTGTGTCCCCATTAGTGGATAAAACTTCAAAAACTCCATCTCCAAGCTCTAGAATAGAAATATCAAAAGTACCTCCGCCTAAATCATATACGGCGATTTTTCTATCGGTTGAGCCTTTGTCCAAACCAAAGGCTAATGCAGCTGCTGTGGGCTCATTTATTATTCTTTCAACTTTCAGTCCTGAAATCTCACCTGCTTCTTTTGTAGCTTGCCTTTGAGAATCATTGAAATAAGCTGGAACAGTAATTACAGCAGAGGTAACATCAGTCCCTAAATAATCTTCAGCAGTTTTTTTCATCTTTTGAAGGACCATGGCGGATAATTCTTGAGGTGTATATAATCTTCCATCTATATCAACTCTCGGAGTATCATTGTCTCCTTTCATAACCTTATAAGGAACATTTTTTGCCTCATTTGCTGACTCTGAAAATTTATTACCCATAAACCTCTTAATTGAGGCAACAGTTTTAGTTGGGTTTGTAACTGCTTGCCTTTTTGCGGGATCTCCTACTTTAATTTCTCCACCTTCGACAAATGCAATTACAGATGGGGTGGTCCGCTTTCCTTCAGAATTGGGAATAACAACAGGTTCGTTGCCTTCCATTACAGATACACATGAATTTGTAGTTCCTAAATCAATACCAATAATTTTACTCATAATTTTTTATTCAAACTAATTACAATCACTATGCCATTGAAAAAAATATGACAGGGTGTCAGTCATAGCTTTGTTGCATTAATAATTGATAATTTTGACAGCGATTAAAAAAAAGAAATTATTTTTATAAAAAAATGAATAAAATAATTAGCAATTATTCAAGAATAACAACAAACACTCTTTCTGAAATGAAAAAAGCGAGTGAGAAAATTGCTATGCTCACTGCTTATGATTATACCCTTGCAAAAATAGTTGATAGAGCAGGGATTGATGTTATTTTAGTTGGAGATTCAGCTTCAAATGTAATGGCTGGACATGAAACAACTGTTCCAATAACCCTTGATCAAATGATTTATCATTCTTCATCCGTTGTAAGAGGTGTAGAAAGAGCTTTAGTTGTAGTTGATTTACCATTTGGAACATACCAATCTAATTCAAAAGAGGCTTTAAAGTCCTCAATTAAAATCATGAAAGAATCTGGTTCTCATGCAATTAAATTAGAAGGTGGTATTGAAGTTAAAAGCTCTATTGAAAGAATTCTAAATGCAGGAATCCCTGTTATGGGACACCTTGGATTAACTCCACAATCAATTTATAAATTTGGGACTTATTCTGTAAGAGCTAAAAAAAACTTTGAAGCTGAAAAGCTTTTCAATGATGCAAAATTGCTACAAAAACTTGGATGCTTTGCTATTGTGCTTGAAAAAATTCCTGCAAAGCTGGCTAAAAAAATTTCTGATGAACTTAAAATACCAGTAATAGGTATTGGTGCAGGTGTTGATGTGGATGGTCAGGTACTAGTCTTACATGATATGTTAGGTATGAATACTGAATTTAGTCCACGCTTTTTAAGGCGCTATCTTGATTTAAATCAAGAAATAACTAAGGCTGTAAGTGAATATGCTAAAGATGTCAAGAAGTCTAGTTTCCCAAATAAAAAAGAACAATATTAGGTGCAAAATAATTTATTATTTAGTTTATTTTGATAGACGTATTATTCGAAGATAATCACATAATTATAATAAATAAAGAGGCTGGTGAATTAGTTCAAGGTGATTCAACTGGAGACAAAACTCTTGTTGATAAGGTAAAGTTGTATTTGAAAAAAAAGTATAAAAAACCAGGAGAGGTATTTCTTGGCCTAGTCCATCGCATTGATAGGCCAACAAGTGGAATAGTAATTTGTGCAAAAACTTCTAAGGCACTAACAAGACTTAATGAGCAGTTCAAAAAAAGAAATGTTGAAAAAAAATATTTAGCCATTGTTAAAAATCCTTTTACAATTGAATCTAGAACTCTAACTAATTGGATTGCAAAAAACCCCAGGATAAACAAATCATTTGTATTTAAAAATCAGAATTCTAAAACAAAAAAAGCAATACTAAGTTTTAGAATACAAAAAAAAATTCAAAACTATACTCTTCTAGAAATTCATTTAAAAACAGGAAGGCATCATCAAATTAGAGTTCAACTTAGCAACATGGGATATCCAATCGTTGGAGATTTGAAATATGGAGCAAAAAGATCTAACCCTGATGCTAGTATTTGCCTTCATTCTGCAGAGTTAAACTTTGAACATCCTGTTCGCAAAAAACTAATTCAAATTAAGGCAAATCCACCTGCAAAATATTTATGGAGCGCTTTTCTTTACGATTCATAACTTTAGCCTTTTCCTTTATTATTTCAGATACCGGGCGACTTTTTATTTTACTCTCCAGCCAAGATAAAATATCTAAATATAAAAATGCTCTTCTCTCATATGGATCATCCTCATATTGCTTAAGCTCACTATAAAGTTTTATAAATGAATCTTTTAGTTCGTGGGGAAATATTTCTCCAAGCGATCTTAGAAATCTTATCATTGCTTTTTGGACCTCATGCAAATCATTCATTTTAATTAAAAACTTATAAGTTTCTCTAAGCTGAGTGTCAAGATGATAATCAAACCCTGCTTCATAATGAGCTACTAGATTTAAAACTCTTGTAAAACAAAGAAGGTCTTCACGCATTTTTAAGTGCTTATTCTTTATAATTTTATTTATATAAATAATACTTTTTTCATAATCAGATAGACTAAAATATAAGCATGCGATCTTGTAATAAAATAACATTACGTGATGTTCATCAATTTGATCTTTATATTTTTTTATTCCATCATTAATTTCAGCAATAAAACCTTTTGCTTCTTCAAAATTGCCTTGCATGAAGTAAAGATTTAGAAGATTATTGTAATGAACTAAAAATCCTAAAGAAGAAATATTATGGTTTTTTACAAGTTTTGAATCGTTAATATTTCTTAGCATTAAATTTAAAGTTTTTTTGAATTTTTCAGGATATTTAATCAGGGCAAGAGATTCCATTAAATAATTATTTGCCTTCAAATAAAAAACAGGATGTATCTTTATCATTTCTGGTGATTCTTCATACATATCTACCCATTTAGAAGCATATTTAAAACAGCTTAGAAAATCTTGGACTAAAAAACTGTACCAAACATGTACTTTATAGTACCAAAGCTTTTCACGAAATCCTAAATTTTCAATTTCAACAACTGGAAGCTTTTTGTAAAAAAACTTTGTAGTTTCACGAAACTCTTCATCGCTTTTAGCATAACCGGTTTTTATTAATTTTTCATATAATAAAAGAGAAAGATTTGAAAGTTTACTAGTTAAATCATTTTGATATTGTAATTGATCTGCTTGTTGAATCAAAATTTGTGATCGGTTAGACAAACTTCTTGTAATATATTGCGACTCAATAACTTTTTCAAGCTCTACAATTTCATAAGCTAAATACTTCTCTTCATTCTTGAAAGCAATTGATTTAATTTTATCAAGAACTTTCAAGCTTAATTTATATAATCCTTTTTGATATAATATTGTCGCAAAATCTAATTGTTCTCTTATCTGAATTCTAACATTCTGATGAATTGGATTAAGTCTTAAACTTATTAATATTTGCTTATATAAATGGGCTTTTAGGTTAGATAGCTGTTGCTTAGTTACCACCCCTTTTTCTAGAATTAATTTCTCACTATATTTTGGAGATTTGTCGAGTAAATTAAATAAATTTAAAAACTTGGAATCATTATTAGAACCCATTCGACCAACATAAAGTTTAAACTGACGTTTTTCAGACTTTGATAGTGACTTTATTAATTGAAACAAGTTGTCTTTTTGATCATTAATCATTGTAAAAAATAAGATTTAAAACACTGTCTATTAGTTACTTAAATACTAAACAAAAGTATAGAATATTGTAATAAAATTATCAAATCTTAAGATTAATTTTAAATTTGGTGCTAATATTGTTTATAATAAACTTAATTCTAGACCCTTTTAATGGAACATGTTAAGATTTTTGATACTACTTTAAGAGATGGGGAGCAAGTGCCAGGATGCAAATTAGATACTAATAGTAAATTAATTATAGCTGAAAGTTTAGATGAAATGGGAGTAGATATTATCGAAGCTGGCTTTCCAATATCAAGTCCTGGTGATTTTGACTCAGTAGTTGAAATTTCAAAACTAGTTAAAAATGCGACTGTTTGTGGATTGACAAGGGCTGTTAAAAAGGACATTGATGTAGCTGCAAAAGCTCTTGAAAAAGCAAAAAAACCAAGAATTCACACTGGCATTGGGACCTCAGAAACACATATTAAGTATAAATTTAACTCAAATAGAAATGAAATTTTAGAACGAGCTATCTCTTCTGTAAGCTATGCAAAATCATTTGTTGATGACGTTGAGTTTTATGCTGAAGATGCAGGTCGAACAGATAATGATTTTCTTGCTAGAATTTGTGAAGAGGTGATTAAAGCAGGAGCAACCGTTTTGAATATTCCTGACACAACAGGATACTGTCTCCCTGAAGATTATGGTAATAAGATAAAATATTTAAAAGAAAATGTTAGAAATATTGAAAAAGCAACTATCTCATGTCACTGTCATAATGATCTTGGTTTAGCTACTGCAAATTCAATCAGTGGTGTAATAAATGGAGCGCGTCAAATTGAATGTACAATTAATGGAGTTGGAGAACGTGCTGGAAATACATCTCTGGAAGAGGTAGTTATGGTTATGCGGCAGCATAAAAACTTAAATCTTATGACTAATATTAATTCAAAACTTTTATATGGTGTTAGTAAATTAGTCTCTTCAAAGATGGGAGTTCCTGTTCAGCCAAATAAAGCTATTGTAGGTGCAAATGCTTTTGCCCATAGTTCTGGAATTCATCAAGATGGTGTAATAAAGAAAAGAGAGACATATGAAATAATTGATCCAAAGGATGTTGGAGTTGATGAATCTTCTATTGTTTTAACTGCAAGAAGTGGTAGAGCAGCCCTCGCTTATCGAGCAAAAAATATAGGTTTTGATTTAAATAAATTAGAACTTGACAAGGTTTATGAAAGATTTTTAAAAGTTGCTGATAAACAAAAAGAAATTAGTGATGAAGAGCTTCCAAAAATTATAGAATCTTCTAAATTATAGTCATAATAATTATGGGTAAAACACTTTTTGATAAAGTATGGGATTCACATGTAGTTGAAAGAATTAGTCAAGGACCAGATGTTTTGTTCATTGATAGACACATGATTCATGAAGTTACTAGTCCTGTTGCCTTCATTGGTCTCAAGAATAGAGGCCTAAAAGTAATGTCTCCTGAAAGGACTTTTGCTACTGCTGATCATAACACTCCCACAAAAAATCAACACTTGCCCGTAAAAGATCCTCTCTCAGCAAATCAACTTAAAACTCTGGAGAGAAATGCAAAGGAATATGGCATTTCTTATTGGGGTTTAGGGCATAAAAATAATGGCATCGTTCATGTTATAGGTCCAGAACAAGGGATTACACTACCTGGAGCAACTATTGTGTGTGGGGACTCTCATACGTCCACACATGGAGCATTTGGCGCTATTGCATTTGGCATTGGAACTTCAGAAGTAGAAATGGTTCTTGCAACTCAATGCATAATGCAGGTAAAACCTAAAAAGATGAGGATTAATATAAATGGAGAGTTAAATAAAGGAGTCACACCAAAAGATATAGCATTATTTATAATTTCAAAAATATCAACATCTGGTGCAACTGGATATTTTGTCGAGTATTCAGGGTCTGCATTTTCTGATCTTAGCATGGAAGGTAGAATGACTGTGTGCAATCTTAGTATCGAAATGGGAGCAAGAGGGGGTATGATCGCTCCTGATGCAAAAACTTTTGAGTATGTCAAAGGGCGAGAATTTTCTCCAAAAGGAAATGATTGGGAGAAAGCCATGAAATTTTGGAAAACCCTAAGTAGTGATAAAGATGCAAAATTTGATAAAGAATTTTCTTTTAATAGTAATGAAATTGAGCCTATGATTACTTACGGAACTAATCCAGGAATGGGTTTAAGTATTTTACAGAAAATTCCATCTAAAGATCCAGAGAAATCTGAAAATATTTCTTATAAAAAATCTCTTAATTACATGGGATATAAGGAGGGAGAGTTTATGCTAGGGAAAAAAATCGATTACGTTTTTTTAGGTAGTTGTACAAATGGTCGAATTGAAGATTTTAGAGCCTTTTCATCAATCGTCAAGGGTAGAAAAAAGTCAAACAGAGTGACTGCATGGTTAGTACCTGGCTCGCATAATGTGATGAATGCAATAAAAGAAGAAGGAATCTTGGATATACTGGAAAACTCTGGATTTGAGCTTCGAGAGCCAGGATGCTCGGCATGTCTAGCGATGAATGATGATAAAATTCCAAAAGGAAAATATGTCGTGAGTACATCTAACAGAAATTTTGAAGGTCGGCAAGGTCCGGGTGCAAGAACAATTTTAGCAAGTCCACTAGTTGCAGCAGCAGCAGCAATAACAGGTGAAATTACAGATCCAAGAAAATATTTATAGTAAAATGACATACGATCCTTTAAAAATACTTGAAAGCACTGCAGTTCCTTTACCAATAGAAAATGTGGATACAGATCAAATAATACCTGCGAGATTTTTAAAAGCCACTGAAAGAGTAGGTTTTGGAGAAAATTTATTTAGAGACTGGAGATATAATCAAGATGGTAGTCTCAAAAATGATTTCATATTGAATAATGAAAATTTTTCTGGTAAAATTTTAATCGGTGGAAAAAATTTTGGATCAGGTTCATCGAGAGAGCATGCTGTATGGGCTATTTATGATTATGGCTTTAGGTGTGTTGTTTCAAGTTTTTTTGCTGATATTTTTAAAAATAATTGTTTAAATATTGGAGTTTTACCAGTCCAAATATCAGATCAATTTTTAAGTCAAATTTTTGATGAAGTTTATAGAAATCCAAAAACGATAATAAAAATTAATCTTCTTGAGGAATTTATCTCTGTTGAAGGGATTGAAAAAACTGAAAAAATTTCAATAACAGCCTATAAAAAGGATAATATGACAAATGGGTTTGATGATATTGATTACTTAGTTAACATCAAAGAAAAAATAAAAAACTTTTCAAGTAAAAGAAATTTTTAATTCTAATTGTATAATGAAGCAGAGAACCCTTGAAATAATGGATACTACCCTGAGAGATGGTGAACAAACATCCGGAATGTCATTCTCAGCATCAGAAAAATTAACACTTGCAAAATTACTTTTAACTGAATTGAATGTTGATAGAATTGAGGTTGCATCAGCCAGAGTTTCAAAAGGAGAATATCAAGCTGTATTAGATATTACTAATTGGGCTAAAGAGAATGATCTAATTGATCGAATTGAAATTTTAACATTTGTCGATAATGGGATTTCATTAAAGTGGCTTTTAAAAACAGGTGCCACAGTGCAAAATCTTTTAACTAAGGGCTCTTTGAACCATCTAAAATACCAATTGAAGCAAACTCCTAAAGAACATTTTAAGTTAGTTGAAAATGAAATTAGGTTAGCTTCAAAAAATAAGATCATTACAAACGTTTATTTGGAAGATTGGAGTAATGGCATGAGAAATTCACGCCAATATATTTTAGATTACATAGATTTTCTATATGACCAACCAATCAAAAGAATTTTACTTCCTGATACACTTGGAATTTTAGAGCCAAATGAGACATATGATTACCTTATTGAGTTAGTTGAAAGATATCCAAAAAAACATATTGATTTTCATGGTCATAATGATTACGACCTTTCAGTTTCAAATGCATTAGCTGCATGTAAAGCTGGTGTCAATGGGCTTCATCTTACTGTAAATGGAATGGGAGAAAGAGCTGGAAATGTTCCGCTAGCTAGTGTTGTTGCTGTTGTAAATGATTTTATGCCTGAAATTAAAATTAATATAACAGAAAAAAAATTATACAAAGTTAGTCAGCTTGTGGCAGCCATTACGGGATTTCGAATACCTGTAAACAAACCTGTTGTAGGGGAAAATGTATTTACCCAAACCGCAGGGATTCATGCTGATGGCGATCAAAAAAATAACCTTTATTTTAATGATTTATTACCTGAAAGATTCGGTAGAAAACGCAAATATGCATTAGGTAAGACCTCGGGTAAGGCAAATATCGAAAAGAATCTTCAAGAGCTTGGTTTAAAATTGAATGAAATTGAATTAAAAAAAGTAACACAAAGAATTATTGAGTTGGGGGATAAAAAGGAATATGTAACAAACTCGGATTTGCCTTTCATCATATCGGATGTGTTGGGAAGTTCTAATGCCCAAAAAAAAGTTAATATAAAATCATATGCTTTGACTCACGCAAAAGGACTGAAGGCTTCCACTAGTATTGCCATAGAAATTTCAGGAAAAGTTTTTGAGGCTAGCTCCTCAGGAGAAGGGCAATATGATGCGTTTTGGAAGGCTTTAAAAAAGATATATAAAAGAGAGAAAAGAAAATTACCTAAACTAATTGACTATGCCACTAGAATACCTCCAGGAAGTGATTCAGATGCTTTATGTGAAACTACAATTACATGGAATGATGGGAATAGAGAGTTTTTGACCAGAGGATTAGATTCAGATCAGACTGTTTCTGCTATTCAGGCTACAGAAAAAATGCTTAACATTATATAAAAAATATGAAATTTAATATTGCAGTATTACCAGGTGATGGAATTGGCCCAGAAGTAGTTCAACAAAGTGTAAGAGTATGTGATGCAGTTGCAAAAATATTTAATCACACTATTAACTGGAACTATGGTTTAGTAGGAGCTGCTGCTATTAAAAAAATTGGAGATCCTTATCCTGAAGAAACTCACTCAATTTGTTTAAGCTCAGATGCTATTCTTTTTGGAGCAATCGGAGATCCTATGTTTGATAACGATCCTTCACTTAAAGTGAGACCTGAGCAAGGTCTATTAGCAATGAGAAAAAAATTAGGTTTATATGCAAACGTAAGGCCTACATTCACTTTTCCTTCCTTAATTAATAAGTCTCCATTAAAAAAAGAGATAATTGATGGAACAGATCTTGTTTTTCTAAGAGAATTAACGGGAGGGATTTATTTTGGGAAAAGAGGCCGCTTAGATAATGGTGAAATTGCTTATGATACATGCATCTATTCAAGAGAAGAAGTAGTTAGACTAGTAAAAATGGGTTTTGAATTAGCTAAAAAAAGATCCAAGAAGTTATGCTGTGTTGATAAGGCCAATGTATTAGAGAGCTCAAGGTTATGGAGAGAAACGGTTCAGTCTATGGAAAAAGATTACCCAGACATTTCAGTCTCATACGAGTTTGTTGATGCTGTTGCGATGAGGCTAGTTCAATGGCCAAAAAACTATGATGTACTAGTAACAGAAAATCTATTTGGTGATATTTTAACAGATGAAGCTTCTGTAATAACAGGCTCGATGGGTCTTATGCCATCTGCTTCTATAGGAAATGAAAATAGTCTCTATGAGCCCATTCACGGATCATTCCCTCAGGCAGCAGGGAAAAACATTGCTAATCCTTTAGCAACAATTCTCTCAGCTGCGATGATGTTTGAAATGAGTTTTGGCTTAAAAAATGAATCTGATATAATAAAAAAAATAGTAGAAAGGTCTTTAAATAATAAAATTGTTACAGAAGATCTTTCTCTTGAAAAAGAAAGAAAATATACTACTTCAGAGGTTGGGGATTTCCTAGTGAATGAAATTATATCTAATAAGATTTAATTTAACCTCAATGAAAATCAAAAAATTTTAAATTGACAAAAATTATTGTTTAGTTAATTAAGCCACCTATATATAAAACTAAACATATATGAGTTTTTAAAAATAATTTTAAAAATGAAGAAAATTATAGCAAAAACAGAAGTTACAATTCCGGCTTTTTTAAGTGATTTCCACATCAAAAACTGATATTTTTATAAAATCTTTTTCATTGCAGTCATCGATTCTCTCAATTCGTATCCAATAATCTCAATCGGATGGTAACGAATTATCTCATTTATATCAATTAACTTTTTGTTATCAACACTTGTTTCGTTCAAGAATTTAGAGCCATCTCCAATTACACTCTTATCAATTTTTTTCATAAAGTCAAATAAAATTGGCTTGGCTGCATGATCAAATAGATAACAACCATATTCAGCTGTATCAGAAATAATTCTGTTCATTTCATAAAGTTTTTTCCTAGCAATTAAATTTGCTATCAGTGGTGCTTCATGAAGTGACTCATAATAAGCTGATTCTTCCTTTATGCCTGATGCAATCATTGTTTCAAATGCAAGTTCAACACCAGCTCTTACCAGTGAAATCATTAAAATACCATTATCAAAAAATTCTTGTTCTTTAATTTCATCAGAAGTGACTTCAGTTTTTTCAAAAGAAGTCTCCGAGGTTTGAGCCCTCCACTCTAACAATTTTTGATCATTATTTTTCCAATCTTCCATCATGGTCTTAGAAAAATTACCAGACATAATATCATCCATATGCTTTTGAAAAAGTGGTGTTAAAATAATCTTTAGTTCCTCTGAAAGCTCAAAAGCTTTTACCTTCGCCGTATTAGATAGTCTATCCATCATATTTGTTATACCTCCGTGCTTTAATGCTTCGGTTATAGTTTCCCATCCATATTGAATAAGTTTTGAGGCATAACCTTTATCAATGCCTTCATCAATCATTTTATTAAAACATAGAATTGAACCTGTTTGTAATATTCCGCAAAGAATTGTTTGTTCTCCCATTAAATCTGATTTGACCTCTGCAACAAATGAGGATTCTAAAACACCTGCTCTATGACCTCCAGTGGCAAAAGCATATGCTTTAGCCTGATCCAGACCATTCTCATTAGGGTCATTTTCAGGATGAACAGCTATAAGAGTTGGAACCCCAAAGTCTCTCAAGTATTCTTGTCTAACTTCAGTTCCAGGACATTTTGGAGCTACCATGATAACAGTAATATCATCTCTGATTTCAATACCTTCCTCTACGATATTAAAACCGTGTGAATATGATAATGTAGAGCCTTTTTTCATCAGTGGCATAACATTTTCAATAACTGTGGTATGATTCTTATCAGGTGTTAAGTTAACAACAAGATCTGCAGAGGGAATTAATTTATCAAATGTATCAGCATTAAAATTATTCTCAGTTGCATTTTTGAAAGAATCACGCTTTTCTTTAATTGCACTCTCTCTAAGGGCAAAAGAAATATCTAATCCTGAGTCTCTCATATTTAATCCTTGATTTAAACCCTGAGCGCCACATCCTACAATGACAATTTTTTTCCCTTTAAGAACACTAATACCATCATCAAATTCAGAGGAGCTCATTAATCTACATTTTCCTAATTGCTTGAGTTTAGCCGTGAGTGATAGCTTATTAAAATAATTACTCATTTTTTTTCTTTTTATAATTGTTGCCTTTAAAGGTATTTAAAATATCAGAAATACCCATTTTAGATTTTGTCACTGATATTCTTCCTGATCGAACAAACTGTAATAAACCATAGGGTTCAAGGTCTTTATAGAGTTGCTCTGTTTCGTGACGAAATCCTGTTTTTTCAATAACAAAATATTCTGGTGATACTGTTACTATATTAGCATTACTATTTTTAATTACATTTTGGATGTGTCTTTGCTCAAACAAAGAACTAGATTTAACTTTATAAAGTGCTGATTCTTGAAAAATAGTTTCTTTATCAGTATGATAAAAAGCCTTTATCACATCAACTTGCTTTTCAATTTGAGAAACAATCTTTTTTACTTTTTCTTCTGTAGTGTTTACAACAATTACATATCTAAACACATTTTTAATCTCTGATAATGAAGTAGAAAAACTTTCTATATTTATATGCCTCTTTAAAAAAATTGCAGAAATACGGTTAAGCAATCCAACATTATTTTCACTGTATATTGATATTGTATATAGAATTCCGTCTTTCATGTGAATTATTCAAGTCTAATATTGGATACAGATTCCCCTGAAGGAATCATTGGGAAAACATTATCTTCTTTTTCAACACATACTTCTAAAAAATATGGCTCTTTTGATAAAACCATCTCTTTAATAGCTCCATCTAAATCCTTTCTTTCTTCTACCCTATTTGCTTTAATATGATAACCTCTTGCGATAGTTACAAAGTCAGGATTTACCATCTCAGTTTCTGCATATCTTTTGTTAAAAAACAATTGTTGCCATTGTCTTACCATTCCTAAAAAATCATTGTTAAGAACTAATATCTTCACAGGTAATTTATTTTGAAAAATAGTTCCCAATTCCTGTATAGTCATTTGATATCCTCCATCTCCTATAATTGCAATCACTTCTCTTTTGGGAGCGCCCATTTTTGCTCCAATAGCTGCTGGCAATGCGAATCCCATAGTTCCCAGACCTCCTGAAGTAATGTTACTTTTTGATTTTATAAATTGAGAATACCTACACGCAGCCATTTGGTGTTGTCCAACATCAGTAACAATAATTGCATCGCCCTTGGTATATTTGTTAACATTGGAAATAGTCTCGCCCATAGTCAATCCTTTTTTAGTTGGATTTAAATCTTGTTTAATAACTTTATCAAACTCAATATTATCAAGTCTTTTAAACTCTTTAATCCATTTAGAATACTCTTTTTTATTGATAAGTGATGTCAATTTGGACAAACTTTCTTTACAATCTCCTAAAATTCCAATGTCAACCTTAACATTTTTATTAATTTCTGATGGGTCAATTTCAAAATGTAATATTTTAGCTTGTTTTGCATAGGTTTTCAAATCTCCAGTCACTCGATCATCAAAACGCATTCCAATAGCTAATAAAACATCACATTGGTTAGTCAATACATTAGGAGCATAATTTCCGTGCATTCCAACCATTCCTAAATTTAAGGGATGAGATGTTGGAAGGGCTGACAGTCCTAAAATTGTCCATACAGCAGGGATACCAGACTTTTCAACAAAATTTTTGAACTCTTTTTCTGCTTTTCCAAGAATGACTCCTTGTCCAAAAACTATGAGTGGCTTTTTTGCTTTATCTATAATTTCAGAGGCCTTTTTTATGATTTCATCATTAACTTTAGGTCTTGGCTCATAGCTTCTTATTCCATCACATTTTTTATATGAAAATTTAAACTTTTCAAATTGAGCATCCTTAGTAATATCAATTAATACAGGTCCAGGACGACCAGATTTTGCTATATAAAAAGCTTTTGCTATAATCGATGGTATTTCAGATGCTTTGGTGATCTGATAGTTCCATTTAGTTACTGGAGTAGAAATACCTATAATGTCAGTTTCTTGAAATGCATCAGATCCAAGTAGATGAGAGGCTACTTGACCAGTAATGCAAACTAAGGGAGTAGAATCAATCTGGGCATCAGTAATGCCAGTAACTAAATTAGTAGCTCCAGGGCCTGAGGTGGCAATCACTACTCCTACTCTTCCTGATGAACGAGCATATCCCTGTGCAGCATGGGTTGCTCCTTGTTCATGTCGAACTAAAATATGATTAAGTTTTTCCCTGTACTTAAACAACTCATCATATACTGGCATAATTGCTCCTCCAGGATAACCATATAATAAGTCAACATCCTCTGATAACAAAGAAAGAATAACTGCCTCTGCTCCTGAGATCAAAGTTTCTTTTGATTTCGATAATTTTCTATTATTATTTTTCAATTTATTCATCATCAATTTTATCAGTGATACAGCCTTCAGAAGCATTAGAAACATTATTCACATACTTGGCCATTATTCCCATTGAAAATTTATGTGGTGGTTTTACCCATTTTTTTCTTCTGGATTTAAACTCATCAGTTGATATATCAACATTAATTAAATTCTTATCTGCGTCAATAGATATAATATCTCCATCCTTTACTAAAGCTAATGGACCACCCTCTTGAGCCTCAGGAACAACGTGCCCAACAACAAAACCATGAGTACCTCCAGAAAATCGACCGTCGGTAATTAAAGCGACATCTTTTCCAAGTCCAGCTCCCATTAAAGCAGAAGTAGGTTTTAACATCTCAGGCATTCCCGGGCCTCCTTTTGGTCCCTCATATCTTATTACAACAACATCTCCCTTTTTTACGTTTCCATTTTTTATTCCATCATTAGCCTCATATTCTCCATCAAAAACTTTTGCAGGCCCTTTGAAATAAAGACCTTCTTTACCTGTTATTTTTGCAACTGCTCCTTTTGGGGCTAAATTTCCATAGAGAATTCTGATATGTCCAGATGACTTAATTGGATGGTCTAGTGGTCTTATCAAATTTTGGCCTTTAGATAATGATTGAGTTTCAGACAAATTTTCAGCTAATGTTCTTCCTGTAACAGTTAAACACTCTCCATGCAGCATATCATTTTCAAGCATAAACTTAAGTACAGCTGGAATTCCTCCTATTTTATGTAAATCTTTCATCAAGTATCTACCACTTGGTTTCAGGTCAGCTAAAAATGGAGTTTTATCGCTTATAGATTGAAAATCATTTAATTCTAAATCAATTTTTGCTGCTTTTGCTATTGCTAAAAAATGTAAAACTGCATTGGTTGATCCGCCAAGAACAGATATTAAACGCAGAGCGTTTTCTAACGATTTTTTTGTTACAATTTGAGAGGGTAAAATATTTTTTCTAATAAGAGTTTCTAGAGTTTCTCCAATTAAATCACACTCATTAATCTTATCTATACTTTTTGCTGGATTGGATGAACTAAAAGGAACTGACATTCCAAGAGCCTCAATTGCTGAGGCCATTGTATTAGCAGTATACATTCCTCCACAAGCACCAGCCCCTGGGCATGCTTTTTTTATAACGCATTTATATTCATTTTCATCAATTTTCCCAGAAACCTTTTCTCCCCATGCTTCAAAAGCAGAAACTACATCTAATTCTTTTCCATTATGATTTCCTGAATCAATAGTTCCACCATAAACTAGTACACCAGGTCTATTTAATCGGAGCATTGCCATTAATGCTCCAGGTAAGTTTTTGTCACATCCGACAACTGTTACAATACCATCATATGACATTCCCTGTACTACCGATTCAATAGAATCTGCAATAATATCTCGTGAGGGTAATGAAAATCTCATTCCTGGTGTTCCCATTGAAATCCCATCACTTATTCCTATTGTATTAAAAATTAAGCCAACTAAACCTTTACCATTGATTGATTTCTTAATCTTTAATGAAAGTTGATTTAAATGCATGTTACATGGATTACCTTCATAACCTGTGCTTGCTATACCTATAAATGGTTTTTTGAAATCCTCTTCATTTAAACCTATTGCATGAAGCATTGCCTGAGCAGCAGGTTGAGTTGGGTCTTGAGTTACAGCTCTACTGTATTTGTTATAAGACATTAAAATTAAATTGAGATGAAATTAAAAAGGTAGAATCAAATAATTTGTTTTTACAAAAATAGAAGTATTATATTCAAATTAAAATTAAAGTACATAAAATGCTGGTTATTAATTGATTAAACTTTTACGGAAAAGACATTCAATAAGAAAAATTAATTGATAAAAATGATTATAATTTTATTTTATTAAATACTTCCACTAATATTGTAAATGTAGATTATTTTTGAAAGATCATTTAAATTTTGTTGAACCAGATGATAAAGAACGCTTTAAGTACGGACATAGAAAATATATATAATAATCAGAAAAAATTTTTTTCTGAGCAAAAAACACTTTCGATTGATTATAGAGTAAAAAAATTAAAACAACTTTTGTTTGCTATAAGAGAAAATGAAAGCAAAATTCATGATGCTTTATTCAAAGATCTTCGTAAATCAGGATTTGAGTCGTTAACAACTGAAACTATCTTGGTTGAAAAAGAAATAAAAAAAATGATCAAAATGCTCCCAACCTGGAGTAGAGCAAAAAGAGTTAGAAGTAGTCTTTTAAATTTTCCCTCTCGTGATTTTATTGTTCCAGAGCCATATGGCAATGTGTTAATAATAACCCCATGGAATTATCCTTTTCAATTAGCAATGACTCCATTAGTTGGGGCTGTTGCAGCAGGGAATACAGTTGTATTAAAACCTTCTGAATCTTCAATAAAAACAAGTTTAATTGTGTCTGAAATTATTAATTCTGTTTTTGAGTCATCACATGTTAGTGTTATTCAAGGGGATGCATCCGTTGCCTCAATACTCTTGAAAAAAAGATGGGACTATATCTTTTACACTGGAAGTACTGAAGTTGGGAAAATTGTTGCCAAAGCAGCTGCAGAAAACTTAACCCCTACCACATTAGAATTAGGAGGAAAAAGCCCATGCATTATTGACGAAAGTGTACCAATTAAAAAAACTGCTAAAAGAATTATTTGGAGTAAATACATAAACTGTGGTCAAACTTGTATTGCTCCTGATTATCTAGTTGTCCAAAAAAGTATTAAATCTATCTTAGTTAACAATTTGATTAATGAGATAAAATCTGCCTTTGGAGATAATCCAATCAATTCATCAGATTATGGAAGAATTATTCACAAAAAACATTTTGATAAATTAAGTTCGTCACTAAATGGTCAAAAAATTCTTTATGGAGGAGTCACAGATGTAAAACAACTATATTTTAGTCCTACCATTGTCGATGAACCAACAAATGAAAGTGATCTGATGCAACAAGAAATTTTTGGACCTATACTTCCAATTGTTTCATTTGGATCTGAAGATGAGATGCATCAAATTCTTAAGGGAAAAGAAAAGCCATTAGCTTTTTATATTTTTTCAAATAAAAAAAGATTTGTAAATAATATTTTTTCAAAATATTCATTTGGAGGAGGAGTAGCAAACGATGCAATAGTTCACTTCGCAAATGACAATCTTCCTTTTGGAGGAGTTGGAAATAGTGGAATGGGAGAATATCATGGGAAATATAGTTTTAAAATTTTTTCTCATTATAAACCAATTGTAAAACGTTCATTTTTATTTGACCTACCTCAAAGATATGCTCCATATCCAAAATCACTTTCATTCTTGAAATTTTTAATTAATCGACTATGAAGTCTGAGAAAATAGTAAGTAAAGCCATAGAATTTAGAAGGTCTATTAGACATTACGATCCTAATTTTGAAATTGATGAAGAAATTGTTAAAAAATCTCTCAAGCAAGCTGCCTTAGCTCCAAATAGTAGTAATCTTCAACTTTGGCAATTTTATCATATAATTGATAAGAATATTATTGGCAAACTATCAAGATCTTGTTTCAATCAACCAGCAGCAAGGACTTGTAAACAGCTTGTAGTATTTGTAGTAAGAAAAGATCTTTGGAAGAAAAGAGCAAATGCAAATGCAGATTTTATTAAAAAAACATTTCATAGTAATAACGACAATTCTAATAGACGAAATAAAATGGCGATCAATTATTATAAAAAACTAATACCAGCTATATATTCTGATTTTATAGGAATCCTCGGATTTGTGAGATATGTATTTGCCTTTTTCACTGGAATTTTTCGTCCAATATATAGACAAGTTCTCACTTCTGATTTGAGAGTTGTAGCTCATAAGAGTTGTGCTTTAGCTGCAGAAAACTTTATGATTAGTATGGCTGCATACGGATATGACACTTGTCCAATGGAAGGATTTGATTCTCTAAGAGCTAAAAGGATTTTAGGGCTCCCAAATAGCTCAGAAATAAACATGATCATAAGTTGTGGTAAAAGATCTGAAAAAGGAATCTATGGGCCTAGATTTAGAGTTCCGTTTGATCAGATTTATTTTAGGAAATAATCTAATTCATTTTAAAATAAATTAATTCTCCTCTTCTTTTTTGCGCTAAAATTGACATAGAAAGTTCGTCTAAAATTAGTACTCTTGGATACCCTCCTGTAACTTGACCATCTGCCATTGAAACCAATAAAACTCCCTTTGGTGTAAGTTGAATGGTGCCTGGAAATATTGCAGAACTTTCAAGATGTATTCTGTTTTTTAAATTATCATTTCCTTCTAAATGATATCCCATTCGATCATTAATACCCACAGAAAACGAATTTTTGAATAAGCTTTCTTTAATATCTGATGAAATAATATTCCAATCTGGACCTTTTGACACATTTAAATTATTTTTCAAGTAGTATCCATCATTTATTTTATTTAAATCATATTTTACCGTTAAGGACTTTCTAGCTAGAAAAAACTCATCGCCCTTCTCTAAAACCTTTTTTTTAGTAATAGGATAGCAATATGAACTACTTCCCAAAACTGATGAAGTTTTTAACCCCCCACTAAAAGAAATATATGTTCGAACACCTGAAAGACAGTGACCAAAACTAACTATGTCGCCTGAATTACATTCAAAGGGCTTGTTAATCATCATCTTTTTTTTGTTTAGATAAACATCCATTAGAGCACCGCTATAAACTAATTTTATTTTTCCTTCAACAAGGAGTTTAGGTCCTTGCAGTGTTGATTCAATCAAACTCATGCTGTAATCATTATTCACTAGCTGATGAGCAAATTTAAAACCGAAAGTATCCATCGGACCAGACAGAGGTATTCCTTTATGCCTATGACCTATTCTTCCCTGATCTTGAATAGTTGAAAAAAATCCTGGTTCTATAATTTTAATCTTTGACATTATAAATAGTAAACTTTGGTAAATTAGTTTTTGAATTATGCATTAATTTCTCGTTATACTCATCGATAGAAATTTTCTTGAAGGATAATTTATCCCCTACAGATGCGAAACAATTGGGATTTCTCTTAGGATCAAAGAAAATAGTTGGCGTCCTTCCAATTAAATGCCATCCCCCAGGACTGTTTTGAGGATATATACCAGCATAACTACCACCTATTGCTAAAGATCCTTTAGGGACTTTTAGATTAGGTTCAGACTTTCTCTCAAGCTGCATGGATTTTGGAAGGCCTACTAAGTAACAAAATCCAGGTAAAAATCCATAGAACTGAACTATCATCTCTAGCTCACAGATTTTTCTTATGTAGTCTTGAGTTTTTAAATCATCATTATTAAAATGCTTAAATAAATCTAATGAGAAGTCATTCTCAAAGCAGATAGGTATTTCCCAATGTTTATATTGGAGATCAATTCTTTTAGATACAGAGATATCATAGGTTTTTAAAAGTTTTTCCTTAATTGAATCTAAGCTGGGAGGCTCATTAAAAAAAATTGTCAGAGAATCACTAGTTAGTAATAAATCTTGAACATTTTTTTTTAATTTGATTGCTATTTGATCTCTAAAAATTGAACGAGAAAGAATCTCAATTTGAGAAACAGATGGTTTATCAAATTTTACAATCAGCCCTTTTGATCCATATGGAATAAATGAGAGTTTACTGCTCATTAGTACTCTTTTTTAGTAATCATAGAGTGGAGTTCTTTTACATAAAGACTAGCATTTGGCGTGTCACTATGAAGGCAAATAGTATCAATTTTTAATGAAATTGTGTCTCCAGTTATTGTAGTGACTTCACCGTCAAAAAATTCTAAAATTTGATTTTTAATCTCTGAAATATTTGATAAAACAGAACCTTTTGATGATCTATCTAAAAGAGCACAATCATTTTTATATCTTCTGTCTGCAAATCCTTCCCTCCAAACTTTGTAATTATTTAATTTAAAAAGATCTATGATTTTATTAAAACCTGATGGCAAATAGATTAAAGAAACTTTTGGATATTCTTTAATTACTTCCAAAAATTCAATCGCAAGATTTATATTTTTAGCCATATCATTATAAAGAGCTCCATGAGCTTTAATGTGACTCCATTCTGCATTCTGCTCATTAACCACTTCTTGAAATAAATCTAATTGTGTTTTAATTGAATTTTGAAAGTCCTTCTTATTTTTATATGCAGAAATTCTGCCAAAATTTTTAGGATCATTAAAAGACGGATGTGCCCCTACTCTAACATTATGCTTTTTTGCCAATGAAATAGTTTGGCTTATAGTATTTCTGTCCCCATAATGACCACCACAAGCAATATTACAGGAAGTAATCCAAGGCATTATTTTAACATCACTTCCAATCCCCTCGCCTAAGTCACAATTAAAATCAAACATTAATATAAAAAGTTAAAAAAATAAACCTAAATTTTTAAGTCCTAAAAACATATAAGATACCAAAATAATAGTAAGGATAATCTTGATTAAATATTGATTATTAAAATAATTTTTCAGTTTATTGCTAGTTACCAATAAAAGCAAAAAAACACCTATGATCGGAAGTAATAATCCATTGAAGAGTTGAGCTAATTGAATTATAACTATTGGATTTATATCCAAAGACGAAAAAATTGTGCCTGAAACTAATACAAATAAAAAAATAAATTTTGCCTTGTTTTCTTTGATTTTCCAACCAAAACATTCAGAAACCACATAGGAAGCAGCTAATGGAGCAGTTATTGCTGAACTTATTCCCGCACCAAAAAGTCCAATAGAAATTAAATATTTTGAAAATTCGCCATAAATCGGTGATAAAGCAATGCCTAAATCGGAAACTGATTCAACTGATTTCAAACCTGAATTTGCAGCTGCTAAAACTATACAGAAAGAAATTAGACCTCCTATGGAAACAGAAATTATTGTATCATTTTTAATTTGTTTATAGTCAATTTTATGAGATATATTTTTTATAAGGGCAGAGTGCAAGAAAAGATTATAAGGTACAATTGTAGTACCAATCAAAGAGATTACTAAAGCTAATTCACTTAGATCGAATCTAGGTATTAAAAGGCCATTTAAAACACTTAAGACATCAGGTTTTGTTATAATTGCCGCAAAAACAAAAGAAAAACTTATCAAAACGACAAAAAACAATAAAAGTTTTTTTATCAATTCCGAACTGCCCATTAAATAAATTATAGATATTAATAAGCAAATGATAATTGGTAAAAAGTCAACGCCTGAAAAGTAAATAACTTTAGATCCTATGATTTGTTCAAGCCCAATTTTAGCACCTGTAATATTGCCTGCCTCATATGCTGAGTTTCCCAGAAAAATAGCAGAAATTAGTAATATAAGCATAAACCATTTTTTTAATGGTGTATTAGAGTAGTCTATTAGAACTTGAGCAAGTCCTTTTTTGGTCTTCAAACTAATTTTGGCAGCGATATTTTGAGTAATTATTGTAATGATTACTGAAAATAATATCGCCCAAAGAAGTGATGTGCCAGAATTTACTCCAACTATTGTGCAAACTGTTAATGTGCCAGGGCCTATAAAAGCTGCGGTTATCAATATTCCAGGGCCAAGACGAAAAAATTTTTTTTTCATTCAGGTTTGAAATGTTATTGAAAATTAACTAATTATAATGAAGAATAATTGGTTAGTCCCTGTTTTAACCATAATTCAAATTCACTAGCATTTGAATATTGTATTGGAGAGTTCAATAAAGCCAGATCTGGGCTTATGGCTACATAAAATGGTTGGGATGCCGTTTTGAAATTTAAAATTTGAAAGGCAGACCACTTGTCTCCTATTGTTTCTACGGAAAAAATCTTGCCATTGAAATATTTAAAATCAAATATTTGATCATCCATAAGCTTTTCTCTATCATCGACATACAATGAAATTAGCACATATTCTTCATTGAGAATCTTAAAAACTCTTGGTTTTGACCAAACATTCTCTTCCATCCTTCTGCAATTAACACAGGCCCAGCCAGTAAAATCAATTAGTATAGGTTTGTTTGTTTTCTGAGCTTTTCTCAGACCAGAATAAAAATCTTTGTAACAATCTAGTCCTAATGGACATTCTCCTTCTGTTTCATAAACACTATAAAAGGTTGGTGGAGTAAATCCGCTTAGTAATGATAATTTATTAGATGATTTAAATAATCCTTGAGAAAGATAAATTGTAAAAAGAAAAAATAAAATACCAAGTGCTTTATATGAATAATGATTTTTAGAATCTTTATTTTCATAGGGAAATCTATACATTCCAAATAAATTAGCAGCAAGAAATAATGAAATTAAAACCCATATACCAACAAAAATTTCTCTTTTCAAAATACCCCAATTTGAAACTAAATCTGCATTTGATAAAAATTTTAAGGCCAAGGCTAGTTCAAGAAATCCTAGTATAATTTTAAACTTATTCATCCAGCCACCCGATTTTGGTATATTTTTTAAAGCGCTTGGGAAAAATGATAAAAATGAAAATGGAAGAGCTAGTGCCAGGCCAAATCCAAAAATCGCTACCGTTAAGTCAGTAGCCCCTGAATCAACAGTTAATGAACCGACAAGCAAAGAGCCAAGAATTGGACCAGTACATGAAAAAGAAACTATTGCTAAAGTCAATGCCATGAAAAAAATACCTGTCAAATTGGAGATTTGTGATGAAGAATCAGAATTATTTAGCCAACTTACAGGAAGAGTAATTTCATAAAAACCAAAAAATGAAAATGCAAAAAATATAAATATCCCAAAAAATATTATGTTGACTATTACATTTGTTGAAATCGTATTTAAAATTTGTGGGTCAATGAATTCAAAAAAATGAAACGGTAGTGATAATAACAAATAAATCAATACAATAAAAAATCCATACATAAATGATCTGAAAGCACCCTGCCTTTTTGAGTTACTCTGATTCATAAAATATGAAACTGTAATCGGTATCATCGGGAAAATACATGGAGTTAGCAGAGCAATAATCCCAGCTAAAAAACCAAGAAGAAAAAGATTGATAAAACTTCCGTAATCTTTTCTAATTGAATTTTGATTTAAACGATATTCCTCCTTAAGGTCCAATATCAACTCGTTTGATTTTGCTTCACTTACATCATCGATAACTAGTTTTACCTTACTCTCAAAACCATCTTTTAATATAAATTCAAAATTTTCTTTTCTAAAAACACATAATGATTCGTTACATGATTGATAAAGTATTTTCCCAGTCACGATGCCTGTTTCATCGTCTAGAAGTCTTAGTTTTTGTTTAAATACAGTCTCTGTCTTAAAAAAAGAAAGGTCCATTTTAAAAAAAGGATCATATTCAACAATTGGATCTTCTTCGATAGTTACATCAATTAATTCAATTTTAGAATCAACATCATCATAATTGAATTCAGTTGGTAATGCATCTCCCTCAGGTAAATTTTGAGAATATAGGTACCATCCTGGAATAATATTTGCTTTAAAACTTAATTGGTATTCTAAATCAGATGTTTTCGCAAACGAAGTAGTCCATTTAACTGGTTCTTGAAAACTTGATGCAGAATCATTCTGTATTTCAGAAAAATTCTGAAGTGGTGTGGTCCAATTAGCTGGGTCCTGTGCGAATAATTGAGATAAGCAGAAAATAAAAATGAAACTGAAAAAGCTTTTCATAATTAATTGTTCATTGTGTTTTAAGAGTTATTAAATAAGAGTTTTTTGGATTAGACTTTGCAATGAAGCGTCTGTCACATCTTTTTCCAATCACCCAAACAATGTTTTCCCCTGAGCATAATAACCATTGACTTTCTTTCTCAATTTTTGAATACTTTTCATCTTTAAAGTATTTACTAATCATTTTTTTTCCATTCATTCCGGTTGGATAAAAAAAATCTCCGTTTGACCATTTTCTTAGAGTTAATGGGAAATTTAATTTATCAAAAGATAAATACGCTTGATTTTTTTTTAGAGAATTAACATTAACTCCATGATCAAAATTCAAAGATATTGGCTTATCAATAGAACTAGTTTTGTTATCAATAAAATAATTCTCATTTTCTTTATTTTTCTTTTTAATTAAAATCAAAACCTTACGATCTTTTATTAAACGATATGAATCTGATTCTAAATATTTTCCTGATTGAGAGTTAGGCAGATATTTAAGTGAATCAATATCAGTAAATCCATATTCAGAAAAAATTTCAAACAAGTAAAACTCAATAGGATCTAAAGATTTCAAGGCATTTATATTAATTTCAATATGATCGCCAACCTTTAAAAAATAGGTGTCCATAAATTTTTGAACTAATATTTTAGAAGCTTTATATGAACTTGCCAATTTTTTAACAGTACTATTAAAATTCTCTAAAAAGCTTGGTTTAGTTGATTTTAATTTGGATGTAATATCTTGTCTGATAAAATTTCTGTAGTAGTCCAGCTTATTATTTGAACTATCTTCTCTCCATTTAATTTTATTTTTTTTTGCGTAATTAATAATGTGTTCTTTACTAAAAATAAGCATTGGTCTGTATATATTATTCTTCTGAGCAGGTATACCTAATAAACCCTTTAAGCCAGTACCTCTGGATAAATTAATAATAAATGTTTCAAGGCTATCATCTAAGTGATGTGCTGTTATTATTTTTGAAAAACCATGAATTTGTAGCAGGTCATTAAACCATGAATATCTCAATTTTCTCGCCGCCATTTGGATTGAAATTTTTTTATGTTTTGAATAAAACTCAGTTGAGAGGTTTGATTCAAAAAAATCACAATCTATTTTTCTGGAAAATGAAGAAATGAAAGAAGCATCATTAATACTTTCTTTCCCTCTAAGATTAAAATTACAATGAGCTACAGAGAAAGGTATTTTTGATTTACAGAATAAATCAATTAATACCATGCTATCAACACCTCCACTTATAGCTAATAGACAGTTGTCGCTTAAAGAAATATCAAGAGAAGAAAGCTGTTCTTTAAATCTTCTAATCATCATACAAATTTAATACTTACAGTTTAAAAAATCATTTCTAAAGCTTTAATAAAAAAATTATATATTTGCTATGTGAATTTTAAAAACAGATATATTAATAGTACAAAGCATCTAAGACGTGCTTTTCTTCGTGCCCGCCCGCTAGGGTGTATTTCTGTATAAGAAACCCAGGTGAGTCCGGTTTCATTTTAATTCTATTTTCGTTAATTTTTTAAACATTAATCTTGGATATTTTAATCGCTTCAAATAAGCATATCAAATATGCTAACATAATTTCAAAGAATATTGAATCTTCAGCAAAAGCTAGAGATACAGGGATTGCATTGAGAACTCCAGAATATATTGCTAAAAAAATTGAAAATCAAAACGCAATCATATGTCTTGATGGAGAAAAATTCGTTGGATTCTGCTATATAGAAATATGGGGTCATGGAAAATATGTAGCTCATTCTGGATTAATAGTCTCACCGAAATACAGAGGTTTAGGATTAGCGAAAAAAATCAAAACAAAAACATTTATTCACTCAAAAAAGAAATATCCAAATGCAAAAATTTTTGGAATTACAACTGGGCTAGCAGTCATGAAAATAAATTATTCTCTAGGTTATAAGCCTGTGCCTTTCTCAGAATTAACGGATGATCCTGAATTTTGGAATGGTTGTAAAACATGTAAAAATTATGACGTCCTAACAAGAACGAACAGAAAAATGTGTCTTTGTACTGGAATGATTCATGATCCAAAAGAAAAATAATTATGAAAAAAATAGTTTTAGCATACAGTGGAGGACTTGATACATCATATTGTCTGAAAAAGTTTTCAGAAGATCAATATGAAGTTCATGCAATAACAATTGATACCGGTGGCTTTTCAGATTTAGAAAAAAGTAAAATAAAAAAAAGAGCAGTTTTAATTGGAGCAAAAAAATATAAATCGATAAAATCAAAGAAAACTTACTATGAAAAGATAATTAGATATTTGATTTATGGCAATGTCCTAAGAAACAACAATTATCCATTATCAGTAAGCGCTGAAAGAATAATTCAGGCAATTGAAATTATCAAGTATGCAAAAGAAAATAATATAAAATTAGTTGCTCATGGAAGTACTGGAGCAGGAAATGATCAAGTAAGATTTGATATGATTTTTCAAATATTAGCACCTGAAATCAAAATAGTTACTCCTATAAGGGATGGAAATATATCCAGAAAGAATGAAATAAAGTATTTAGAGAAAAAGGGTGTGAAAATAAAATGGAGTAAAGCTAAATATTCGATAAATAAAGGTTTATGGGGTACAACAATTGGAGGAGATGAAACTTTGACCTCAAATAAGGCTCTTCCTGAAAATGCATTTGCTAAAGTTTCACAAACAAATGATTGTAAAAAAATTACTCTCACCTTTTACAAAGGAGAAGTTTTCAAACTTAATGGAAAAAAAATGAGCCCAGTTAAAATTATTGAAAAACTATCTTCACTATGCAGTCAATTTGGAATTGGAAGAGATACACACGTTGGCGATACCATCATAGGAATTAAAGGTAGAGTTGGATTTGAAGCTGGAGGGCCATTAGTAATTATAAAATCCCATCATTTACTAGAAAAGCACACCTTAACAAAATGGCAACAATATCAAAAGGAACAACTATCAAGTTTTTATGGAATGCTATTACATGAAGGGCAATTTTTAGATCCTGTTGTAAGAGACATAGAGGTGTTTTTAAAAAGTTCACAAAAAAATGTCTCAGGTGAAGTTTTAATTACGCTTTATCCAAAAAGATTCGAACTAGAAGGTATTAATTCTAAATATGATTTAATGTCCAGTCGTTTTGCATCATATGGGGAATCCAGCTCAAAATGGGGCCCAGAAGATGTCAAAGGATTCATCAAAATATCATCAAACCAAAATAAAATTTTTCAATATGTCCATTCAAAAAAATAAGATTAAAGTAGGGATAATAGGAGGTTCAGGATATACTGGAGGAGAGTTGATAAGATTATTAATGAATCATTCAAAAGTAGAATTAGTATTTATTCATAGTAAAACTAATCAAGGGAAGTACGTTATTGAGGTTCACAAGGATTTAATTGGTCAAACTAAAATAAAATTTACCGATAAAATAAATGAAAAAGTAGATCTTTTATTCTTATGTGTTGCACATGGTAAGTCTAAAGAGTTTCTTGAAAAGAATAAAATTGATAAAAAGATTAAAATAATTGATCTAAGTCAAGACTTTCGATTGAATTCGACACACAGTAAAAGAAAATTTATTTACGGTCTACCAGAGCTAAATAAAGATGAGATAATAAAATCCTGTTCAATCGCAAATCCTGGATGCTTTGCAACTGCTATTCAGTTAGGTCTTTTACCTTTTGCTATCAATAATCATTTATATGGAGACGTTAATATTAATGCAATAACTGGAAGTACTGGAGCGGGAGTTAAACTTTCAGACACATCACATTTCAGTTGGAGAAATAATAACATTTCATGGTATAAATCATTTAATCATCAACATCTCAAAGAAATAAATTTAAATTTAAATTCTCTTAATTATAAAAAACATGATATAGTATTCATACCGATTAGAGGAAATTTTACTAGAGGTATTTTTTGCACCATGTATTTTAAAAATAAACTAAACATTGATGAGATTAAAACGCTTTATAACAACTATTTTAAAGATTCAAACTTTGTTCATATTTCTGAGAATCAAATTGATTTGAAACAAGTTATAAATACTAACAACTGTATAATTCATCTAAAAAAAGATGGAGAGAGGATTTTAATAACCTCAATAATCGATAATTTAATCAAGGGTGCTGCGGGTCAAGCAATTCAAAACATGAATTTAATGTTTGATTTAGAAGAAAATTTGGGTTTAAAGTTGAAAAGTTCATTTTTTTAAAATTTATTATGAGTTTATTTGAAGTTTATCCCTTGTACAATGTTAAACCAAAATATGGAGAGGGATGTTACGTTTATGATGATAAAAACATTAAATATCTTGACTTATACGGAGGTCATGCTGTAATTTCAATTGGTCATAGTCATCCTGTCTACATAAATGCTTTGACAAAGCAATTAAATAAAATAGGTTTTTACTCTAATTATATTGTAAATGAGCTACAGGAAAAATTATCAAAAAAAATCATAAAACTCTCTGGTGTTAAGGAATATAAAATGTTTTATTGTAATAGTGGAGCAGAAGCCATTGAAAATGCCTTAAAGCTTGCATCATATAAAACAAAGAAAAGAAGAATAATAGCTTTTAAAAATTCTTTTCACGGAAGATCCTGTGCAGCTATCGCCTGTACTGATAATAATAAAATTCAATCAAAGTTAAGCTCTCAAGTAGATGTTTCATTTTTGCCTTTCGATCAAACAAAACTTATAGAAAAAGAACTAATTAAAAATGATGTATGCGCTATAATTATTGAGTCAATTCAAGGAGTTGGAGGATTAGATGAACCCACTACTAAATACATGAAAGATGTCGAGAGTTTGTGCTTAAAATATGGGGCTTTACTAATAGCTGATGAAGTACAATCAGGTTTTGGAAGAACTGGAGACTTCTTTGCGTTTCAGAAGCATAAAATTAATCCTGATATTATAACAATTGCAAAAGGAATGGGAAATGGATTTCCTATTGGAGGAATTCTTGTTTCTAATAAAATAAAGGAAGAACATGGCCTTTTAGGAAGTACCTTTGGAGGCAACCATCTAGCTTGCTCCAGTTCCCTTGCTGTTTTAAATGTAATTAAAAAGGAAAAACTAATGAAAAATGCTAGTAAAATGGAAAAATATTTTAGAAAGTCTATCTCAAAAATCAATGGGATTAAAGTTAAAGGAAGAGGATTAATGCTTGGTCTTGAATTTAATTTTGAAGTTAAAAATCTTAGAGATGATTTAATTTATAAAAAGCATATTTTCACTGGAGGCAGTTCAAATAAAAATCTTTTGAGAATTTTACCTCCATTAAATATTAAAAGAAATGACTTAGATAAATTCTTTAAAGCATTAAATGAATTGATATGAAAAACTTCATTTCCATAGATGATTTATCTGATTTTGAAAAATCAGTATCCGAGGCAATAGATCTTAAAAATAATTCCTTAAAATTTAATTCATTAGGAAAAAATAAATCATTAGCAATGTTGTTTTTTAACCCCAGTCTCAGAACTAGATTAAGTACCCAAAAGGCTGCGCAAAATTTAGGTTTTAATACAATGGTGATGAATTTCAATGATGAAGGTTGGAAATTAGAATTTCAGAATGGCGTTGAAATGAATGGTTCCTCTTCTGAACATGTTAAAGAAGCAGCATCAGTAATTTCGCAATACTGTGATATAATTGCAATAAGAGCATTTGCTTCGTTAAATGATAAAGAAGCTGATGAGAGTGAATTGGTGATTAATAGTTTCTGTAAATACTCTAGTGTTCCAATTATTAATATGGAAAGTGCAACTGCGCATCCATTACAAGCTTTAGCTGATGCAATTACAATTAAAGAACATAAGAAAACAAATCGTCCTAAAGTTGTTTTAACTTGGGCTCCTCATCCTAAGCCTCTCCCTCATGCAGTTGCAAACTCGTTTGTGAAAATGATAAAAAAAATCAATGCCGATTTTGTAATATCTAGGCCAGAGGGTTACCACTTAAATTCAAAAATTGAAGGTCAAGTTAACACAACAACAGATCAAGAAGAGGCCCTTAAAAATGCAGATTTTGTATATGCAAAAAACTGGTGCTCATATAAAAATTATGGCAAAATATTAAAGAATGATTCAAGTTGGAAAATTACTTCCAAAAAAATGAACTTAACAAATAATGCGAAATTTATGCACTGTCTTCCAGTAAGGAGAAATATTATAGTTTCAGACTCTGTTATTGAAAGTCCAAATTCACTTGTAATACAACAAGCTCGAAACAGAGTTTATGCTACGCAGCTAATTTTGAAAAAACTTATAGAAAATGAATGAGCTTAAGGTTATTAAAATTGGAGGTAATGTTATTGAAGATTCTATTTTGTTTGATAGTTTTCTCAATGATTTTGCAAAATTAAAAGGAGGTAAAATTTTAGTTCATGGAGGAGGAAAAGATGCATCAAATCTAGCTAAAAAATTAGGTGTTAATGTAAATATAATTGATGGTAGAAGAATTACAGATTTATCAAGTCTGGAAGTAACAACAATGATTTATGCCGGAAAAATAAATAAATTTATTGTCGGTAAGCTCCAGGGCTTGAATTGCAATGCAATAGGAATTTCTGGGGCTGATGGTAATTCAATATCAGCTGTTAAAAGACCAATTAAAGAAATTGATTATGGATTTGTTGGGGATATTGATAAAATAAATACTGATCTATTTAAATTATTACTTGAAAACAAAATAACACCTGTATGCTGCGCTATATCTCATGATGGGAACGGTCAACTTTTAAATACAAATGCTGATACTATTGCATCAGCTTTAGCAATTGAACTATCAAAACTCTATAGTGTTTCTTTATTATATTGTTTTGAAAAAATAGGTGTTTTAAAAATTGATGAATCAGAAGAAAAATTAGTTGAATTAATTACTCCTGCTTCATATTTAAACTTAAAGTCAAAAGGAATTATTAAATCAGGGATGATTCCAAAAATTGATAATTGTTTTAATGCATTGGTTAACGGTGTTGAAATAGTTAAAATAGGGTCGCCAAAAATTATTAGCGGAAATGAGCCTTATACTAAAGTTAAGTTATAAGATGAAAAAAGAACTTAAAGAAAAAGCTATTGACTTATTAAAGGACTTGATAAGTATTAAATCATTCTCCGGAATGGAGGATAAAACTGCATATAGAATTGAAAAATGGTTTTTAGACAATAAAATAGATTATAAAAGAACAAATAACAATGTATGGGCGAAAAACAAATTTTATGACCCCAATAAACCTACTCTTCTTTTAAACTCCCATCATGATACGGTTAGACCTAATTCTGCATACACAAAAAACCCTTATAAGGCTGAAATTGAAGATGGCAAATTATTTGGACTAGGAAGTAATGATGCCGGAGGAGCATTAGTTTCTCTGATAGCTTTATTCACTTTCTACTATGACTATGACAATCTAAAATACAATATAATTATTGCAGCAACAGGGGAAGAAGAGGTTGCTGGAAAAAATGGATTAAGTAGCTTAATCCCTAAACTTCCTAAAATTGATTTGGCAATTGTAGGGGAACCCACAGAAATGAATTTAGCCATTGCAGAAAGAGGACTTATTGTGTTTGATGGGGTCATCAATGGTGAACCAAGTCATGCTGCTCATGAAAATCATGATAGTTCGATTATGAAATTACCTAAAATTTTAAATTGGTTTAATAATTTTTCATTTGATAAAAAATCCGATTTATTAGGTCCTGTAAAAATAACTGTAACACAAGTTGAAGCGGGAGTTCAACATAATGTCGTGCCTGCAAAAGTTAATCTAGTTATTGATGTTCGTGTAAATGATATGTATAGCAATGAAGAAATCTCCGAGATATTAATTGAAAAAGCTCCTTGCAAATTAACACCAAGGTCGCTAAGACTTGGTTCTTCTTCAATTAATAAAGATCATGAGCTAATTAAATCAGGTATTAAACTTGGCAGAAAAACATATGGATCTCCAACTCTTTCAGACCAAGCCTCTTTGAATTGCCCCTCATTAAAAATGGGTCCTGGACTTTCCACAAGATCTCATACTGCTAATGAATATATCTATGTCAATGAAATTAAAGAGGGGATAGAGATATATATTAAAATGTTAAAAATTTTCCTAATTAAATAAATGAAATTATGAAACTTTGGGATAATAAAAATTCAACTAATAAAAAACTAGATTCTTTCACTATAGGGAAAGATACTTATTATGATTTATTTCTTGCTGAATATGACTGCCTGGCATCAATTGCTCATGCAAAAATGCTACAAAAAATTGGTGTATTTACTAAAAATGAATTAAATAAAGTTGTCAACGAACTTGAAAAAATTAAAATTAAATCTGCAAAAAGAGAACTTTTAATTGAAGATGATTTTGAAGATATTCATTCAAAAATTGAATATGAATTGACAAATAAACTTGGTGACTTGGGAAAAAAAATTCATACAGGAAGATCAAGAAATGACCAAATTCTAGTAGCACTTCAACTATATTTAAAAAAGGAATTAAATGATATTAAACTTTTAACTAAAAAATTTTTTGATCTATTAATTGTTCTGGCTAAAAGAAATAAAAATTATTTAATGCCTGGATATACACATTTTCAAATTGCAATGCCTAGCTCCTTTGGATTATGGTTTTCTGCATATGCAGAAAGTTTAATTGACGATATTGAATTTTTGAATCTTGCTAAATTTTTTGTTAATCAAAACCCTTTAGGAAGTGCAGCAGGTTTTGGTACTTCATTTGATATTGATCGAATCAAAACAACAAAAGAGCTCAAATTTGATTACTTAAAATACAATTCAATGGCTGCTCAAATTAGTAGAGGTAAAGTTGAATTAACAACCTCAAATGCAATTGCTTCTTTAGCTAATACTTTGTCTAAATTTGCGATGGATATTTGTCTTTACATGGGAAAAGAATATGATTTTATTTCATTCCCTAATGATATAACAACTGGGTCAAGTATAATGCCCCACAAAAAAAATCCTGATGTTTTTGAATTGATTAGAGGAAAGTGTAACATTTTGAAAAGTTTACCGACTCAAATGACGATGCTTACAGCAAATCTACCTAGTGGATATCATAGGGAAATGCAATTAGCTAAGGGCCCCATAATTGAAGCAGTTTTAGAAATTAAACAATGTATAATAATATTTACTGAGAGCCTTAAGAATATAAAAGTCAAAAAAAATATACTTAAAGATCCTAAATACAAAAATATTTTTAGCGTTGATTCGCTCAATGAATATGCAAAAGATGGAATGCCTTTTAGGGATGCTTACCTAAAGATCAAAGAAGAAATTAAATCCAAAAAATACAAGCCATCCGGTAAAATTAGTCATACTCATATAGGAAGCATAGGTAATTTGAGTCTAAGTGAAATTAATGATAAAATGCTAAGGATTTTTAATAAGTAAAATCAAATATGTAACGGTCTATTTTCAGTTGCTGCCAACGCAGCTTCCTTTATAGCCTCTGCATAGGTAGGGTGAGAGTGACTGATTCTAGCAATATCCTCGGCAGAGGCTCTAAACTCCATAGCTGTTACTCCTTCAGCAATTAGATCAGCGGCTCTAGCTCCTATAATATGCATCCCTAAAATTTCATCAGTTGATTGATCAGCAAGTATTTTTACAAAACCATCAGTATCCATACTAGCTCTTGCTCGACCTAGTGCTCGCATTGGGAATTGACCTTTTTTAAATTTTACACCTTCTCCAATAAGCTCTTCTTCAGACTTGCCAACGGAAGCTACTTCAGGCCATGTATAAACTACATTAGGTATGAGATTGTGATCAATATGTGGCTTTTGTCCGGCTAAAATTTCAGCTACCATGACTCCTTCTTCTTCAGCTTTATGAGCTAGCATGGCTCCTCTAACGACATCCCCTATTGCATAAATATTTTCAGTTGATGTCTGTAGTTTTTCATTTACCTCAATTTGTCCTTTATCATTAACTTTTATGCCTGCGTTCTCGGGAGAAAGTCCCTCAATATAGGGTTTTCGCCCAACAGAAACGAGACAATAATCTCCTTCGAAAACTATCTCATTTCCTTTCGAATCTAATGCTTTAACAATAATATTTTCTTTATGCCTATCAACCTTTTTAACCTCGTGAGACAAATAAAAGTTGACATTCTGTTTCTTCATTACTTTCATAAGCTCTCTAGATAATGAACTATCCATTATAGGTAAAATTCTATCTGCATATTCTATGACTGAAACTTCAGATCCTAATCTGCAATATACTTGCCCTAATTCAAGGCCAATAACCCCTCCTCCAATAATTATAAGCTTTTTTGGAATTTCTTTTAATGACAATGCTTCTGTAGAGGTAATAATTCTTTCTTTATCAATCTTAATAAACGGTAGAGAAGCAGGTTTTGAGCCGGTTGCAATGATAATGTTTTTTGCCTCAACAAATTCATTTTTCTTTCCTTTAATTTCAATTTTTGTTGGACTAGAAAATGATCCCAATCCTTGAAAAACAGAAATATTATTCTTATCCATTAAAAAATTGATCCCCTTGGTCGTTTGATCTACAACCTCAGTTTTTCTGGAAATCATTTTTTGAAAATCTAGTTGAATTTTTCCAGAAATATTAATCCCATGATTAGAAAAATTCTTTAATGCTTCTTCATAGTGGTGTGAAGAATCTAATAGGGATTTAGAGGGGATACAACCAACGTTAAGACATGTTCCCCCTAAACTATTATACTTTTCAATTAAAGCGGTTTTCATACCTAATTGAGCACAGCGAATGGCTGAAACATAACCACCAGGGCCAGATCCAATTACTGCTACATCAAATGTCTTCATAATACAATATTTATCAGATCAAAAATACAAATGTTTAATTCTTTGACCTACAAATAAGATGATTTAGTATTAAAAAATGACTTACCTTGTTGATTCAAAATTTAAAATATTGAAAAGACTTTCATTACTTCAATCTCTTACTCCAATTATTTTCCTTATTATTTTACTTACTTACAATGTTTATGTGTTTGGAGATGACTCTCTTGATGGATCTAATCAATTTATTTTATTGATCGGAGCTTCAATAGCAATTCTGATTGGTTTTATTAATAAAATTAGTTATAAGCTCATAATAAAAAAAATCGGAAAAAACTTGTATTCTGTTACTGGTGCTATATTAATACTTTTATTTGTTGGTGCACTTGCAGGAACATGGTTAATAAGTGGTATTATACCAGCAATGATATATTATGGATTACTAATAATACACCCTAGTATCTTTTTACCTGCATGTGTTATATTGTGTGCTCTTGTTTCACTTGCTACAGGAAGCAGCTGGAGTACTTCAGCAACTATTGGAGTAGCTTTAATTGGTATTGGAAAAGCATTAGGCTTACCTCCAGGTATTGTTGCTGGTGCTGCAATTTCAGGCGCATATTTTGGTGACAAACTTTCACCGTTGAGTGATACAACAAATCTTGCTCCTGCTGTATCTGGGGCTAAATTATTTCAGCATATCAAGTACATGACTTATACAACTGTTCCCAGTATATTAATTACAATTATTATTTTATTTATCATCGGTTTCTCTCAAGATATTAATGGAAATACTGAAACAATAAATCTTCTTAAATCTATTGAAGAAAAGTTTAATATATCTCCTATTGTTTTCATTGTTCCAGCTGTAGTAATTTATTCAATAACTAGAAAAGCACCACCATTAATTGCTCTTTTTATAGGAACTCTATTAGGTGGATTATTTTCATTGATACTTCAGCCAAAAATTATTATTGAATTATCTGAAGCAAATCAATTAACTTTTTATTCAGCATATCAAACGATTATTAACGCCATAACTGTTGAAACACAAATTATAACATCAAATGAATTATTGAATGATCTTTTTTATTCAGGCGGAATGAAAGGAATGTTGAATACGATTTGGTTAATAATATGTGCAATGGTTTTTGGAGGAGCAATGGATGCAATTGGTGCGCTTAAGACTATAAGTCAAAAATTCCTAGCCTGGGCTGAGTCCACATTTAAATTGTTTGCAAGTACTCTGGCATCATGTCTTACTGTTAATCTTACTGCATCTGACCAATATCTTTCAATTGTTATACCAGGAAAAATGTTTGCTAAAGCTTATAAGCAAAGAAGACTTTCTCCTGAAAACCTGAGTAGAACACTTGAAGATTCTGGCACTGTAACTTCAGTATTAATTCCTTGGAATACATGTGGAGCATATCAAGCTGGAGTTTTAGGCGTATCTGTAGCAGATTATTTCTTTTATGCTATATTTAACTGGATAAGTCCCTTAATGACTCTTTTTTATGCTGCATTTAAAATAAAGATTAAGATGATTTCAAATAAATTAAATTAACCCAAATAAAGAGTCATAAAATAGATTTGAGTTCTTATGATTTCTTATGAGTTGAATTTGTATTTTTGTATATATCATTATTAAATGACTGAGAACAATCCTGACCTAGAAATATCAAATTTTTCTGAGGACGCAATAAACGTAAATCGTAGTAGGGAAATAATATTTGGGAGTTTTCTGTTTATTCTAGGAACTCTTCTATTTATCTCTTTTTGTTCATATTTTTATAATTGGCAAACCGATCAAAGCACACTTGATTCATTGAATGACAGACAAATTCAATCTGAAAATCTTTTAAATAAGATAGGTGCTTGGGTCAGCCACCTCTTTATTTTTGATCTTTTTGGATTAGTTTCATTTATTTTTACGTTTCTACTTTGCTACACAGGAGTAAGTTTATTTTTCAATAAATTAAAGAAATCCCTCTTAAAAACATGGAGTTGGGGGATTTCTTATATACTTTGGGGAACTGTTTTTTTTGGTTTTTTCTATTCTGAAAGTTATCCCTTGTTGAGTGGAACTGTAGGTTTTGAAATCAATGACATAGCAAAATCTTATATTGGACCTATTGGATTGATTTCATTTCTAGTTTTTTCTGGGATTTGTATAATAGTTTTACATTGGAAATTTACTCCAGAAAAAATTATGGGTTTATTTCGAAAAGAAAACTCTAAAAAATCTCAATTTTCAGTTGAGGATTCTCAAGAAACTACTGAATTGATTGATAAAAATGAATCAATTGAAGTAAAAAATACTCTAATTGATGATAATACAAATTATCAAAAAAATGATGCCCCTGGTGAATTTAAAAGAAAGGATGAAGTAAATATGGAAGTCAAATCAGGTGTGACTGAAGAAACCCTTGCAGATAATCAAGCTAAAAAACTACTAAAAGAGCAAGGTCCGCTTGACCCTAAAAGAGAACTAAGTAAATATATTTTTCCCAATCTTAATCTGCTAAATGAGTATGGTGAAGGAACAATTACTGTTGATCAAGAAGAACTTGGTAGAAATAAGGATAAAATTCTTGAGACTTTAAACAATTATAAAATTGGTATTGCGTCTATAAAAGCTACTGTTGGTCCGACAGTTACATTATATGAAATTGTTCCTGAAGCAGGAATTCGTATTTCAAAAATTAAAAACCTTGAGGATGATATTGCTCTTTCACTTTCAGCACTTGGCATAAGAATTATAGCTCCAATTCCTGGAAAAGGCACAATTGGTATAGAGGTTCCTAATCAAAATTCAAGCATTGTTTCAATGCGATCAGTTATTTCCTCAACAAAATTTCAAAAAGCTGAAATGGAACTGCCAATTGCACTGGGGAAAAATATTAGTAATGAGACTTTTGTTGTAGACCTTACCAAAATGCCACATCTTCTTATGGCAGGTGCAACAGGTCAAGGAAAATCAGTTGGTTTAAATGCCATCCTTACTTCTCTTTTATACAAAAAACATCCTGCAGAGGTAAAATTTGTATTAATTGATCCAAAAAAAGTAGAACTAACCATATATAATAAAATAGAGCGTCATTATCTAGCAAAGCTTCCTGATGCCGAAGAGTCAATAATAACTGATAGCAAAAAGATAATTAAAACTCTAAACTCTCTTTGCGCTGAAATGGATAATCGTTACGAACTTTTAAAACTTGCAATGTGTAGAAATATAAAAGAGTATAATAAAAAGTTTTGTGAAAGAAGATTGCTGCCCACTGAGGGGCATGATTATTTACCATATATTGTTCTTGTTATTGATGAATTTGCTGATTTATTTATGACTGCTGGAAAAGAAGTGGAAACGCCAATAGCTAGATTAGCTCAACTTGCCAGAGCAGTTGGCATTCATCTGGTAATTGCTACTCAAAGACCATCAGTTAATGTAATTACTGGTCTGATTAAGGCAAATTTTCCTGCTAGAATAGCATTTAGGGTTACTTCTAAAATTGATTCAAGAACTATTCTAGATTCTGGCGGTGCAGATCAGCTAATCGGAAGAGGAGATATGCTATATACTGTTGGAAATGATCTTGTCAGAATTCAATGTGCTTTTGTCGATACTCCCGAAGTAGATAAAATAACTGATTTCATAGGAGGGCAAAAAGCTTATCCCCAAGCATATTTATTACCTGAATATATTGGAGAAGAGACAAGCAGTATTGATATAGATGATTCAGAGCGTGACGAATTATTTAGAGAGGCTGCTGAGATAATTGTCACATCGCAACAAGGTTCCGCTTCATTATTACAAAGAAAACTTAAATTAGGTTATAATAGAGCTGGAAGAATAATTGATCAAATGGAAGCAGCAGGAATTGTTGGCCCATTTGAGGGAAGTAAAGCAAGACAAGTTTTAATATCAGATCTTAATTCACTAGATCAATTTTTAAAGAACCAAGATGAGTAATAGAGTTTTATTTTTTTTAATCATTATTTATAATTTTTCTTACTCTCAAACATCTGTTGAAGGAAAAAATTTGTTAAATCAAGTTTCTGAAAAAATGAGTTCATATTCATCAATTCAATTTGATTTTTCATATGTTTTAAATAATCGCAAAGAGCAAATTAATCAAGAATCCTTTGGAAATATAACTGTCTCTGGAGATTTATACAAACTAAATTTCCTTGATGCAATTCAGCTTTATGATGGTAATTTAACATATACAATCGTTCCTGAAAACGAAGAGATAACAATAACAAACCCTGATGATGAACTAAGTAATTATACTATTAGCCCATCCTATTTACTGAGTTTTTATAAGGAAGGTTATGATTATCAAATGGATATTAAACAATTCATTCGTGATAAAAATATTCAATTCATTAAACTTATCCCCGTTGATGAAAATACTGATGTGCAATATTTACTTGTGGGTGTTGATTTAGATACTAAGAATTTATTTCGAATAATTGAAATTGGAAATAACGGAACTCAAACAACATTAACAATTGAAAAAATGAAAACAAATGTTTCATTACCAATTAATTTTTTTCAGTTTGAAAAAAAAGACTATCCTAATTTTTATATAATAGAATAAAAATTTATTGTAGAACTTGAAAATCTTAGATCGATATATTATTACTGAATATTTAATAAGACTTGTCAGTGTATTTGGCATATGCATGCTAATTTTTGTAATACAAACATTTTGGCTTTTTTTCGATGAACTTGCTGGAAAAGGTTTAGACATTTCAATAATTTCTAAATTTTTAATTTACTATTTGCCAAAATTATTTCCATTGATTTTACCTCTATCAATTTTACTTGCTTCACTAATGACATTTGGCTCACTTTCTGAAAACTACGAATTTGCAGCAATTAAATCTTCTGGTATTTCACTGATTCGTTGTATAACTCCTCTTTTTATTTTGCATATATTTCTTGGGATAGGATGTTATTTCTTTGCAAATAATGTAATACCATCTGCAGAGGTAAAGTCTTTTAATCTAAGAAGAAATCTTGCCAAATTAAAACCTGCTATTGCTATTAGGGAAGGAGTTTTCAATGATTTGGGAAGAATGAATATTAGAGTCAATAAAAAATATGGGCAAGATGATAGATTACTTGAAGATATTATAATTCATGAGAAAACATCTGATAACAAAAATAGAATAGTAATCAAAGCATCCCGAGGAGAATTAAGAAGCGAAACAACAGATGCTAATCTTCAATTAGTTTTATTTGATGGAAATAGATATGAAGAAGTTTTATCTAATAAGCCGCTTGAAAAAATAAGGTATCATCACACGAAAACAAGCTTTGAAGAATATATTATGAATATTGATTTGTCCGAATTTAATAATGTAGATTTAAATAAAGAAAGCTATACCTCAACCTATAAAATGCAAAAAATAAATCAACTTGAGGAAAGTATTGACTCTCTTGAAAAGGAATATGAAAAAAAAAGGGATATTTTTAGTGAAAATTTTTTAAAGAAAAGCTTTACAAATAAAATTACACTATTAGATGAGGATTCATTTAAAATTGACACCATTTTAAACTCAAATGTTTTAAATTTTGTTAAAGATGATATGAAATGGCGAAAACTTAGATCTGTTGAGTTTGCTATAAATAGTGTAGGTGAAGCTATAAGAAACTTAGAAGACAAAAAAAGAACTTTTTTTCTTTATCAGAAACTATTAAATCTTCATAAAATTACCCTTAATGAAAAATACACCATAATTTTTTCATGTATTTTACTTTTTCTAATTGGTGCTCCTCTTGGTTCAATCATCAAAAAAGGTGGATTGGGTCTACCCTTAGTTTTATCAATAATTATTTTTCTTTCCTATCACTATATAGGTATTTTTGCTAAAAATGCTGCAGAGGATAATAGTATATCTCCATTAATAGCTAGTTGGGTATCCACTATAATTTTCTCTCCTTTTGCATATGTTTTAACCAAAAGAGCTTCATCTGATAAAGGAAGTATCAATTTAGATTTCATATCATTACCTTTTAACTGGCTTTATGATAAATTTACAGGGCAAATAAGCAAAATAAACTCATGACTAAAAAAAAATTAAATACAATTGAAGAAGCAATTTCGTCAATTAAAAAGGGTGAGGTCATTATTGTTGTTGATGATGAGGATAGAGAAAATGAAGGGGATTTTTTAGCTGCTGCAGAAAAAATTACACCCCAGACTATAAATTTTATGGCGAAACATGGAAGGGGTCTAATATGTGCTCCCATTACAGAAAAAAGATGTGAAAAGTTAAAGCTTAAAAAAATGGTTGATGATGAAAGTTCAGATCCAATGGAAACAGCTTTTACAGTATCGGTTGATCTTAAAGGAAACGGTGTTACCACGGGGATATCGGCTTCTGATCGCTCTAAAACAATCCGTGCACTTGTTGATCCAAAAATTCAAGCTAGAAATCTAACAAGACCTGGTCATGTATTTCCACTTATAGCCAAACAAGGTGGTGTTCTTAGAAGAACTGGGCACACTGAAGCTGCAATAGACTTTGCAAGATTAGCTGGATTTAAACCAGCAGGGGTCATTTCAGAGATAATGAATGATGATGGGTCAATGGCTAGACTACCTGAGCTAATTCAAGTTGCTAAAAAATTTAATCTAAAAATTGTTTCAATTGAAGATCTTGTTGCATATCGAATGAAACATGATAGTTTAATTAAAAAAAAGCTTGAAAGTGAGATTGAAACAAAATTTGGGAAATTTAACTTAACTGCATACGAGCAAACTACAAACAATCAAATTCATGTGTCCCTTTCAAAAGGAACTTGGTCTAAAAATGATAGTATTTTAACAAGGATTCACTCCTCTCGAATAAATAATGATATTTTAACTATGCTTATAAATAAGCAGTCTAAAGGAATTGATGAGGTTTTTAAATTAATAAATCAAGAGGGAACTGGTGCAATAATATTTATAAATCAAATAGAACCATTTAAAGATTTACTACCCAGAATAAAAAAACTTAAAAAATTACAATTAAAAAAAAGCAAAGTCAAAACACCTCCTTTATTTATGGATATTAGAGATTTTGGGATTGGCGCGCAAATTCTTCATGATTTAAATATAAATAAGCTTAGAATAATAAGTAACTCATCTAAAAAGCCCAGGGTTGGTCTAACAGGTTATGGTCTTGAAATAGTTGAATATGTTAAATATTAACTAAAAAACCAAAGTTTTACTGACATAACAATAACCATTATTAGCATTGCTATTTTAATAACATTATCTCCTTTTTTTACTGACCAACGGCTAGACCACCAGGCGCCAAACAAACTCCCTGCTGCCATGCAAAAACCAGCAATCCAATCTATCTTTCCATTAATTGCGAAAAGAATTAGTGCTCCCAAAGTATAAACTGATATTAATGCAACTTTTGTTGCGTTTGCCCTGATGAGCGTCATACGATTAATCACATTCAAAAAAATTACTATAACAATTCCAATACCAGCATTAATAAAACCGCCATAAATTCCAATAAAAAAAAATGCAATGATTGAAATCCAAAAATATTTTCCAGTTACTCTCTCTGTAATTGTTTCAATGTCATAATTTCTCTTTAATATAATTATCAAACCAAAAATTATCATCACAATTGATAGGATTCTATTGAAAATCTCTGCCTTCATCTCAATAGCTATCTCAGCTCCTATGATCGCTCCAAAAAGAGCACTAATTCCAAGATAAATATTAAATGGGAATGTAGAAACTCCCTTGCTTTTGTAGCCAGCAGTTCCAACTATACTGTTGATTAAAATTAGTATCCTGTTAGTTCCATTGGCTACATTTGATGGAAGTCCTAAAAAAATAAGTACAGGAAGTGTAAGTAAAGATCCACCTCCAGCTAAAGTATTAACTATACTGGCAATAAATCCAACAGAAAAAAGAATTAAATAGTAAAGGGTTTCATTTATCACAGGTTATACAAAAGTATGAAAATGCTTGATCTTAAATTTATTGTTAAATCAAAAACCAAATAAATAATTAATTTATATTTGCACTCTCAGGAGAGATGGCAGAGTGGTCGAATGCGGTGGTCTTGAAAACCATTGAGGGTCAAACCTCCGGGGGTTCGAATCCCTCTCTCTCCGCAACTATAGCTGAAAACCCCTATAAACACTTGGGGTCTTTTTTTTGTGAGGTCGAAACTGAGGTCGAACTACCTTTTTTAAGCTACCACTCAACTACCACTCGGGGTACATGAAGGGTTGTTTTTTTCACTATTTTTTTTATAGATCCATTAGGCAATTAATTGGAGTATGGCCTCCTAAAATTATAGCTACTCCAACGGCAGGCTTTTTACCTGCTTTTGCATAAGCCATTGCATAAGAATCAAAATCTATTCCACAGCCTACCTGAGTTCCAAATATTTTAAATCTTCTGCCAACTGTATACTCTGTATATGCCTGCGTATGGAGGTGGCCTTGGACGGTATGAATTTAATTTTACAAATATTCATCCAATAAATCAGGAAATTTTAATGATAACTCCCATATGTTGGAATTAGTTAATTCCATAAACTCATTATCCCATTGATTTGAACAAAAATGATTATCCTTTATTTTTTTTAGGGAATCAAAATCAATTTCTTTAATAATAGGGTTCTCATATTCTGTATCCGTATCCTCATCATAACCATGGTATACGTATTTTGATAATTCATCGATTAACTTAAACATAATTTTAGTATCATCAGTATTAAAAAATTCAAATAAGTCCTCAGTTTCAACCTTGAAATATTTACTAGACTCATCAAACATTACACTTGAAATTTTCTTCTCCCATTCTTGTGAACCATAAGAATAAGAAAAGACCCCTTTGGCAGAATATTCCTCATCATATGAAAATTTCCCTAAAAACTGAGCTCCAGTGTAGTCCAATGAGAGTAAATAAGTAAAATCATTAAAGTTATGTTTTAAAATAATTGAATGAAAACCATTTTCATCAACACACAAATATGAAGTAGTCATAAAAGTTTTATTTTAAAGTTAAGCATTTGAGAAATTAACAGATAAGTTTATGTAATTTAATTTATTAAAAACAAGAGGGGATTTTAAGTTGTTGTAATAAAATAAGTGTACAAATATCACAGATTCACAATAAACCATACCCTTTATTGACAACTGGCTTTTACCATTTAATGGTTATAAAATATTCTAAAATTCTCAATCCAATAAAGATTCCAAAAGCGATTAGAATCTTTACAAAAAATTTAGTTTTGGTCTGCTCAGTTTTGTCAAGAAGGTAAATAAACTTCAAAATTAATAATTCCACTTTTTTTTAAATAAAATCCCATTTTAGGTGAGGTCGAAACTGAGGTCGAAATATAGTCAATAATTATCAATTATTGTTTTATATTATTTTACTTTATAACGGAAAAAGCTTTATTTTAGTAGTAAATATGGGAGAAAACAATAAAATATAAAAGAAAAGAAAACAAAGGGACGAGTCCCTCTCTCTCCGCAACTATCTCTAAAAACCCCTATAAACACTAGGGGTCTTTTTTTTGTGAGGTGGAAACTGAGGTGGAAGTACCTTTTTTAGAGATCCATTGTTTAAAAGAAATGTATAATAGTATATTTGCTGTATAACCTATATTTATAACTAAATCAAATTAAAATGAAAAAAATAATTTTACTTCTACTTTTTACTAGCACTTTTTATGTTTATGCTCAAAAAAATCCAAATGGCAAAATCTTCGACGAACATCCAGGAATTGAACTAGTTGAAAGATTTAACAAAGCATTTGTAGATGCTGATGAAGCTGTCTTAAATGAATTATTGACAGATGACTTTAAAGCTTACAATGGTGAATGGATGAATAAAGATCAAAATTTTTCAACAAAACAAAATATAATTAATCAATCAAAATATTGGAAGTCTTCATTGATGAACTACTCTATCAATAAAAGGGGAGCTTCGTATCCAGATGCTCTTGAATACAAACGATCAGGAACATGGGTATATACTTATGACGTTTTTCATGGAATTGACAAAAACAACGGGTTTAAAATTGAAATGCCCTATGATAGATCATTTATATTGAATGAAAAAGGAGACAAAATTGCTGCAATGATAATCAATTACAATACTAGGTTAATGCAAAAATATAATCTATCCTTTGAAACAATTAAAAACGGAACAATTTATAAGGATCATGAAAATATAAGAACTTTGAGAAAGGTAATTTCTTTTTTTGAAATGGGAGATCACGATAGTGCATACTCTTTCTATGATGAAAATGCTCGTTTTTCAGATATAAACTCACCAATAGGAAGCTCCCAATCCATTGAAGAAAACAGAGCAGGCTTTGAAAATACTTTGTCTAATTTTGACTTAATCAGTATCGATGAATACGGTTATCCAGATCTACTTGATTATGAAGGCAATGGATCAGAAACAATTTCATGGTGGACATTTAGATTTAAAAACAAAAAATCTGGTAAAGTCTTTAGAGTTTTCTGTCATTTCAGCCACTCATTTAATGATAAAGGGAAAATTATTCGACAGGTTGCATATTATAATGGAAGTCTATTTGATCAAAATTAATCAAAATCTAATAGTGTAATTCTAAACAAAAAACCCCTGTAAAAAAGGGGTTTTTTTATATTTCATCTGACTTAATTTTTAAATAATACAACGTCATCTATAAAAATTCCAGATCCAAAATTACCATTGTAATTTCCAGCTTTAATTCCAAGATATATTGTTCCTTCAGATGTTAAATAAGAAGCAGGAAAAGTCAAATTGCCGCTTGAATCAAGTAAAGATTCTGAGGGAATTGGACAACCATCTGTAACAACATCAAAGATAGATCCTTCAAAAGAGTTAACTCCGCAATTTTCGTTTTCACCAAAACTTTTCACATAGATCTGAGCTCCATTTGAAATATAGTCATCTGCGTTTCCTCCATCAATTGGAACACTGCCAAAATATACTTCAAACCAAGAATTTGATGTTCCATTACTTCGCAAATAAAGATCAAATTTATATGCCACGTCAGTCTCTACTTGAATTTCTTGCCAAATAATTGCATTAGAATAAGTAACGCCCTGAGCACTTCTAAAAGCATATTCTCCATTAACAAACCCATGATTGACATCATTGTCTGATTCAGTCCAAAGTTGTTTATAATTCCAAAATCCTGTATCATTCATCTCACTGTCTTTCACTAGATTACCAGAGTTAGAGGAAGAATCATCAGAGCAATTACCTGTTAGAGGTTCTACGCTAAATGAAAAAATATTTGAATATGATTTACTTCCGCTTTGATCAACTGAAATTATTTGCCAATAATACGTTTTTCTCCCATCTATTGAAGTAGAATATGTATTATCTGAGGTGGAACCAATAAGATTAGTGGGGGGATAAGAATCATCCAATAAAATCTCATATGTTAAAACTTCATTATCGATATCACCCGAATTCCATTCCAAAACAATTAAACAAGGAGAAACAGTTGATCCAGATGATGGGTATACTAATTCAGCTTGAAGCGGGAGATTATTTTCAGATGCAATACCTGCATTATAAAATGACCAAACCGGACTTTCCGCAGTTATAGAGACGCCATCTTTTTTTGAAACAACATGCCATTGATAAGTCTTTCCCCTTTTAAGAGTTACATCTGCTTCGAGAGATGTTGTTGTTATTGTTTGAACTGATCGATCTTCAACTAGTTTAACATTAAGAAGATATTTGTCTGTGTTTTGAGAAGCTTCCCATCTGAAATTAACAATACTCTCTGTCTCTGAAATTACTTTTCCTTCGTTACATTCTGAATTATTCTCAGGAAAGATTAAAACTGTACTTGATGGAGTAATGACAACCGGAATATCTTCATCAGTCTCTTTTGAACATCCTACTAAAAAAAGTGTCAAAAAGCTGGCTAGTATATATATTCTGCGATTCATTTTTTAATTATTTTATAATTAAAACCTTTTTGATTTTTATTTATTCTCAAAATATAAATACCCTTTGGAATTAATGAAAAATTAATTTTAGTTGATCCATTTATCTTTTCTTGGTAAATTAGGATTCCCTTCAAATCATAAATTTGAATTAGTGACTTTTCAAGATTTGAATATCCCATTTTTATATTTAAAAAATTATCAAAAATAGGATTTGGGTATATTTTAGGAATATTGTCTAATATCATCTCCTTTTTGAAAGTCCCCTGACATTCTAGATCTGTTTTAATAGTGATTATGTTTTTGTTATTTGACAAGGGGAGAATCAATTTATTTTCAGAAGTTTTATATTCTGTTCCATTGAGTGTAACATAATATATCTCTGCTCCTTTTAAATCCAGTGAAAGCTCATAAGTATCAGGATTTACATAAGAATTAACAGACAGTAAACTAGGTTGGTTCAGAACAACTTTGAAACATTGTTTTACTGAGGGATAGGCTTCTTTGTTAATGCACAGAGAATAATTTCCAGCTTGAAGAGAGGAAAAATTAACCTCGGAATTAAAAGTCTTGGAGACTATCGATCCATTAATATCTAAATTAGCAACAAAAGTTTCATTTGATAAAGAGTTAATAAATATTTTTCCGTTATTACTAGAGGAACATGTCTCGTTTAAAACTTTAAGAGAAAAATTGTTAAGTGCAATCGGATCAAGTGGACAACCCGATTGATCAACACTTGAAATAATTGAAGTATTTGGACACTGATCTAAAGTGTCATTAACACCATCATGATCAGAATCAGGATATGTAAGTTCTAACCAATTCATATTAAAGTCACCATTTATTACCTTCATCCTAAGAGTATAGTTCCCTTTAAGTAGGAGAATTGAGCTGTTAACATCAACCCAATTTTGCCATCCATTAGTTACTGGCAATAATATCTCTGAAAGACGAGTTTCTTCCCCTTGATCAGAAACTGCATAAAAAACTACTCTTCCAGAGTTAGATTCTGCTGCTACGCGCAATTTTATATCATATTCATAATCTGCTTCCACTTCAACCAAGTAATCAACATAATCTCCTGGATGAGTATACCCTATATTTAAGCCACCTCCACTATCAGAAGTTATCTCAGTTTCAATACCATACATATTAAAATATCCCTCGGCTTGAATTATTCCTGGGACATTAAATAACTGGGGGATATTATTAAGCACTTTAAATGAAGAAAAGTTCTCAAGTAATAATCCATCATTATTTTTAATAGATTGTCCAAAATAATTTAATCTAATTTGATCATCATAACTTAATTGAGATGAAAGCTTTAATGTAAATGTTCTTTTTTTATCATCATATAAGACAAACTCATCGAAAGTTATTTCCTCATTATTTACTAATAAAGAAAAGTCTTGTAAACTGGATTCGAGAGTTGTTTTATCAATGTTTTGATTGAGCAAAACTTGAATGCTTTTGCCGTCCATTAATGCAGTAGCATTTAAAATAGTAAAATCAATATCATTTGAATTTCCTGTTTTATTAAACTCTAAACTAGAAATATTAAAAGCCTTTTTTCCACTGAATTTAATGGTTAATGTTTGATTTCCCTTTTCTAAAAATATATCATTATAGGATTGGCTTATAAATTGATCCCATCCGCTTGAACTTTCAACACTCAGAGATCTTGTAACCCCTTCTCCATCCATTTCAATATGAAATTCTCCACCATCTTCAATTGAAGCAATTCTTGCATTCATGCTATAAACACCTGTTTCTGAGACTGATAAAGTATAATTTAACCATTCTCCCCTATTTATAAATCCAATATGAAATCCATTACTATTAATATTGTCCGTATTTTTTTCTATATCAACACCATCATTTCGATAAACCCAACCGGAATTCCACGACTGAAAATATCCAGATGATTGTTGATAATTTGCACTGTCAACATCATAATAGGCAATGCCGTTTCTCCCAAGATCATAGTCAGACATGAAAATAATACCAGGAATTTGATGTAAACTATACGGAATGGTTTGATCAGTTTTAATTTGTCGAATTTGTGCATCTGGAACATCTTTTTGATAAGTGCATAAACTACTGTTAGTCTTACTTGCCAGATCAATCATGATAGAAAAAGCTTCATCGACACTAGGTTTTTCAGTTTCTCCCCTCCAATACGAAAGTATTTTTTTGTAACCATCAGTAAAATCAATAGAATATGGTCCGACAATTGTTTCTATTCTTTTCATTGGCCACCATGACCAACCAATATCATTAGTTTCAAATAATTCGATCGCATCGGTAAACCAAACATTTGAATTTTCTCCTGCTTCTCCCATCCATAATGGAACATTATTTTCCTCTCTAATATCTAGCACCCACTGAATAGATTCAGTAGTATTTTCACTCCAATATTTATGAAAGCTATAAACCATGTTGCTATCCCAAGGAGGAGTTAAACCATTAAAATCATTAGCGAAACCATTGCCTTCGATAAAAATAATATGATCATTATCCACTGTTCTAATCTGATTTGTTATATCCTTGTAAAGATTTAATAAGTCTTCATTGTCGTTCTCCATTTCCCAATTCACTTCATTTAATAGATCATAGCCTCCAATCCATTCTTCATCCTTATAGCGTTCAGCTATTTTTTCCCACAATGCAATAGTCTTATTTTTATTTAAATCACTCTCCCATAAAGAGGGTAAATCTGGATTATAATCAGATATGGCAGCATTGGCACCTTGTCCGCCAGGTGCAGCATGAAGATCTAAAATTAGATAAACTTGATTTTCCTCACACCACTGAAGCAATTCATCAACAATTGTAAACCCTTTATCTAACCATGTATTTTCTCCCTCCACAGGCTCCTGCTCAATTGGCAATGTGAATAAATTATAATGCATTGGTAATCTAACACTGTTAAAACCCCATGCAGATAAAGAGTCAATATCTGCTTTTGTGACATGATTCTCTAACCATTTGTCAAAAAAAGCGTTAGTCTTATCAATTCCCATTAAATCCTCCAGTCTTTCACGAAACTCATGTTGAGTATCTGCAACATCTGAGGATTGCATCATATACCCTTCCATCAACATCCATCCTCCAAGCCCCATTCCCCTTAACAGAACCTCATTTCCATTCTTATCAACTATCTTCTTTCCTTCTGCTTTAAGGCCTTGAGCAGATAAAAAAGTAAAATTTAATAAAGTAAAGAAAAGAAAAATTCTAATTCTCATGAACCTCTATTTTTAGCAATAAAATGAATGGTAAACAATTGTATTATTAACTTTAAAAAGGGTTAAAAATATTAATTTATATAAACCTGACCAATTAACTCTATATCCCTTGATGAAGAGCCAACTAAAATATCATAAACTCCTTTTTCTATTTCCCAACTTGAATTTTCTACACTCCAATAGGATAATTCTGAAATAGGAATATTAAAATTTAAATTAATACTTTCACCTACTTCAATATTAGAGGTTTTTTCAAAACTTCTTAATTCTTTAATTGGTCTATCAATATTTGAATCTGGTTTAGATGTATAGATTTGTATTACTTCCTTGCCAGGAAATGATCCAATATTAGTTATTTTTACAGTTACTTTAATTACGTTTTCTTCCTCCTTGATCTTTAAATCACTATAATCGAATTCGGTATATGAAAGCCCATATCCAAAGGGATACGAAACATCTATCTCTTTCTTATCAAAATGTCTATATCCAACATAAACTCCTTCTTCATAAATGGTGTAATCAATATTTTTAGTTTGTTCCTGCTTAGGCTTTTCTTCACTACTCCCAATGATACTTGCCATTAAAAAGTCAGTCATAGTAGCCTTAATTCCTGAAGGGAAATTTTTAGCAGATCCATGATCACTTAAATTAACAGGAAAGGTCATTGGAAGTTTTCCACTGGGATTTACAACACCAGATATAATATCAACAACTGAATTACCAGATTCCTGGCCTGCCTGCCATGCAACTAAAATTGCATCAGGTAAATCATTCCAAGAAGCTGTCTCAATAACTCCCCCAACATTTAATACAATTAAAACTTTTTTTCCAAGAGAGTGAAAAATCTCACATGTATTTTTAATCATCTGAGATTCCTTTTTTGAAAGCAAAAAATCATCCTTTTCTAATCTATCTGATGTCTCACCACTATTACGGCCAATAGTTATAATAGCTAAATCTGAGGTTTTAGCAAACTCCTTTATCAGTTTAATTGGATAATCAATCTCAGGTGGTAAACTTGGATCTAACATCGCAAAAAGAGGATTTTTTTTCTCAAAAGCTTCTTCATTTTCTTTGAGATGTAATTCAAAAGTCTCTTTTGAAAGTTTATTTATCTCATAACCAGATTCTAAGAGAGCGTCTTCAAGAGAAACCGTATAGGCCTCTTCAACATCTCCGGAGCCTGTTCCACCTGCTATGAAATTAAACGAAGTAGATCCCATTAGAGCAATATTTTTAATGTTTTTAAAAGGCAGTGTAGCTTCGTTCTTAAGAAGTACCATTCCCTCAGAAGCTGATCTTCTAGTAATTAGTGCGTTTTTATCTAAATCAGGCTCATTAGTAAAATCGTAATTACTCATTTTCTTAGACTTTATTATCAAACCCAAAATTCTGCTAACAGATAAATCAATTTCTTTTAGAGAAAGATCTCCATCTTCATATGCTTTTGTAAGGTCATCCCATATATTCTTTGTACCAGGTTCTAGCAGATCATTTCCTGCCTTGATTTGTTCTGAGGGATTATTTCCTCCAAACCAATCGGTCATCACTATCCCTTCATAACCCCACTCATCTCGGAGAATATCTGTGAGTAATGGTTTACTCTCCGATGTATAAACTCCATTTACCTTGTTATAAGAGGACATAATTGCCCAGGGTTGGGATTTTTTAACAATAATCTCAAATCCTTTAAGATAAATTTCTCTCATTGCTCGATCAGATACAATTGAATTATTGATATTGCGAGATGTTTCTTGATTATTTGCCACAAAATGTTTTGGAGTGGCACCAACCCCATTAGATTCAATTCCATTAATCATTGAAGCCCCTATTTCTCCTGTTAATATTGGATCTTCAGAATAATATTCAAAATTCCTTCCACACAGTGGGTGTCTATGGATATTTACCCCAGGTCCTAAAATAAGATCTACTCCGTAATCAAGTGCTTCACTCCCCATTGCTCTTCCAACTTCATTGACAAGTTCTTTATTCCATGTTGAAGCAAGTAAAGTTCCTATTGGAAAAGCAGTACAATAATATTTTTTATCATCATTTTCTCTTACAGAATGAATCCGAAGCCCAGCTGGACCATCTGATAAAATAAGTCTAGGAATTCCAAGTCTTGGAATTCCAACAGTAGTTCCTGCAGCGCCAGGGACAAGATTATCTCCAATTCCAATTGCAGAACTCATTCCTGAGCCTTTAAGTAATCGAATTTTCTCTTCTATTGTAAGGCGGGGCAATAAATCCTCCACCCTTGTTCCTATTGTTTGTCTGTGATCCTCGTATAGGTCAAGTTTGTTGTTTCCGTTTCTGTCAATATACTTCCTTCCTTTGATGGTAATTTCTTGTAGATCAAAATTTTCATCGGAATACGTTGTTTCAAAAGTAAGAACATTTGAACTGAAGTAAAAGTAAGCTGACAATGCAGTGATAAT